>Ga0187778_10000145_pt1 | contig 47430 bp, 42 predicted proteins | sample 1015_Q2_SP5_20_M_FD_132418 | JGI IMG/M metagenome (GOLD analysis project Ga0187778, IMG submission 132418) | Tropical peat soil microbial communities from peatlands in Department of Meta, Colombia - 1015_Q2_SP5_20_MG | ecosystem: Environmental > Terrestrial > Soil > Wetlands > Peat | place...
AACTGAGAACTGAGAACTGAGAACTAGCGAACCGCGAGGCCAAATGACCTGGATCAAAACGTTCCGGATGGACGAAGACGAGCGCGTCAAGCAAGCGATTGAAGCGGAACGCAAGCTCTATCCACCCGAATACCGCACGCCGGCCCCCGCGGTGGACCGTGGCGAAGCCAACAGCATCACCGCTTCGCACTCGCTGATCCCCAACGCGCTCTTTCACTCGTTTTCGGCGTTCGGCGCGATGATGGCTCCAGATTTGCCCCTTGTGCGCCGCCAGCACGAGATGATCGCCACCATCGTCTCGGTGACCAACCGCTGCCACTATTGAATCGAATCGCACGCAGAGTTTCTGCGCCGGGTCACGCTGGATGAAAAAATGGTGGAGGCGTTGCGCAAGGACTACCGCACCGCGCCCATCAGCGAGCAGGACCGCGTCATGCTGGATTACGTGGTGAAGCTGACGAAAGACGCAGTGCAGTGTTCGCCCGAGGATCACAAAAAATTGCGTGCCGTCGGCTTCGATGACAAAGGCATTTTGCAAATCACGCTGATTGCGGCGTGGTTCAATTACATCAATAAGGTTGCCGACGCGCTTGGCGTTGGCCGCGACTGAAGCGGGGGAAAAGTGCAACGACTGCTTGCCGCAGTTTTGATTGTAGGATCGGTGATTTTTCTCGCAGCAAGCGTCTTCACCGGCCCAAGCGCCGATGCCCCAGCCATCCAATTCCGCGACATCACGCAGCAAGCGGGAATCCATTTCGTTCACAACAACGGCGCGTTCGGCAAAAAGTATCTTCCCGAAACCATGGGTCCGGGCGTCGCCTTCATCGACTACGACAACGATGGCTGGCCCGACATTTTCCTTGTGAATGGCATGGACTGGCCCGGCCACCCGCAAAAGCATTCCACGCCCAAGCTCTACCACAACAATCACGACGGCACGTTCACCGACGTGACGCACAAGGCCGGACTCGACGTCGAGATGTTCGGGATGGGCGTGGCCGTCGGCGATTACGACAACGACGGCTACGACGATTTGTTTATTACTGCGTACGGACAGAACCGTTTGTTTCACAACAACGGCAACGGCACCTTCACCGATGTGACGACAACCGCCGGGCTGCAAGGGCCAATGGAGTTCAGCACTAGCGCCGCGTGGGTCGACTACGACAAGGATGGCCATCTCGATTTGGTCGTCGGGAATTACGTGCAATGGTCGGCGGACAACGATTTGTTTTGCACGCTCGACGGCAAGAGCAAATCGTACTGTACGCCGGAATCGTACAAGGGCGCTTCGGTGCGGCTCTGGCACAACAACGGCGACCGCACGTTTACTGACGTGACGCAGAAAGCCGGCCTCGGCGACGCAACTTCGAAGACGCTGGGCGTTGCCGTGCTCGATTACGATAATGACGGCTGGCCGGATTTGCTGTTCTCGAACGACACCCAGCCAAATAAGCTTTACCGCAACAATGGCAACGGCACGTTCACGGAAAAAGCCGTCGTGGCGGGCGTAGCGTTCAGCGAAGACGGCGTGGCGCGCGCGGGCATGGGCGTTGACGCCGCCGACTACGACCATTCTGGCTACCCGAGCCTGCTGATCACCAATTTTTCCAACCAGATGATTTCGCTCTATCACAACGAAGGAAAAGGGCTTTTCGTTGACGAAGCGCCGCGCTCCGAAATCGGCCGCGCTTCGCTGTTGACACTGGGATTCGGCTGCTTCTTCTTTGATTACGACCTCGATGGCTGGCCGGACGTGCTCGTCGCGAACGGGCACATCGACGCGGACATCCAGAAAGTGCAAACGAACGTGAGGTATGCGATGCCGCCGCACCTTTTCCGCAATTTGGGCAAAGGGAAATTCGAGGAAGTGACGAAAGCGATGGGGGCGGCCTTTGCTTCTCCCCGCGTCGGCCGGGGCGCGGCGTATGCGGACATCAATAATGACGGGCGGTTGGATTTGCTGCTTTCGACCAACGGCGGGCCGGTGTATTTGTTCCGGAATGATGCGCAGGGCGGCGCGGCGGCAGCAAATCGCAGTTTGCGCATCAAGTTGGTCGGGACGAAGTCGAACAGAGATGGGATTGGTGCCACCGTGAAGCTGACGGCCGGCGGCGAAACGCAAACGGAGATGCTGCGCAGCGGCTCGAGCTACCTTTCGGCGAGCGAATTGGTGCTGACCTTTGGCCTGGGCCAGCGCGACAAGGCCGATTCCATCGAGATTCGCTGGCCCAGCGGCCAAGTCGACCGCCTCTCCTCCGTCCCCTCGGGCGCTACCATCACCGTCACCGAATCCAAAGGCATCACCTCCACCCGTCCCTTCGCCAAGCCGCAAAGCTGAAGAAGCAACAACAGTTTAAGTTGAACAGCAAGCGACGGGTCTGTAGACTCCGGGCATGTCGATCTCGAAGTTTCTTGCAGAAAGCTGGGCCTACGATTTCGAATATCACCCACGTCAGGTAGCACTCTATCTGTTGTTCGCCGCAGCCGGAATTGCTATCTGGTTGTACTGGCCTCTGGGAAACAGGTTTACAACACGTCCCCTGTCTTGTGCCCTTGGCAGCGCAGGGCTGCTGATCAACCTCGTATACGGAGAGCTACTTCTTCGACCGGGGCAGTCGCCGCAAAGGAATAATGAGCTCTCTGCGCCGAGTGGTGACCTAGAGCGCCCATCCTTGCCGGAACAAGTTGCCTTGGGCCTCCGAGATTTTGGTACGGGTTTGGTGGTTCTGTCGCCGTTCCTCCGCCTGGGACGATACTTTAACCCCCAATCAAGCAGTCCAGCGCGGGCCCTGTTCTTTGTGATAGGAGCATTCCTTATCTTTTTAAGTTGGCTGATTCGTCGTGGCACATCGACGAACGAGCAGAGTCAAAGTTAGGGCTTAGTAAGGAAAGGAACGTGCAGACTTTCTCTTCAGCTCTTCGTCAGCTTGATCGTGCCGTTGGTGGTTACGACTTTCAGTTCCCGTCCGCCTGCCCCCACGGTTCCGGAAAGATCCTTCGAACTGAAAGTCCCCTGTACTGTGATTGGAAAATCCGTCTGAATCTTGCCGTTCGTGGTTGCTGCATTCACCTTGAATTCCGCGGAGGCCGGTAGCGTCACATCCACGCTGCCGTTCGTCGTTTCTACTTTCAACTCGCCATTCCATTTTGCGTTGCCCATGGACACGCGAATCCCTCCGTTTGTGGTTGTCGCGGAGGTCCACTCGCTCGTCGAAACTTCCACGTTCCCGTTCGTGGTCGACGCCTCAACCACACTGTTCAGGTCGTGACAAGACACGCTTCCGTTGGTCGTAGTCGCGTGGAGGCGCACGCCGCGCGGCACTTGGACGCCAAAGTTGATCTTCGCGCGGTGCCTGTGCCATCCAAAGGAGCTAAAGGACTCTGACGAAACTCCTCCGCGGTGGCATCGCCCGGGCGCTTTGTCCCTGGCATACACGGCGCAAATCGTCACGCCGTCCGAGTATTCGACGACCTCGATGAACAATTGCCCGTCATCGTCGCCGCCTCGTCCGGTATTTTCGACTCGCGCCTCGTCGCCCGTAGCGCTGCTCCCTTCAATCCCGCCGTTTGTATTGATTACTTCCAGCATCTGCCCGGCCTTCAACTTTCCCTGCCAATGAAAATCTTCCGGCGCGAACACCGTCCGCTTCTCAGCCTGAGCCTCTGCTGGCCCGGGGCCCGCCAGGGAAATGACCGCCAGAAAGAACGCACCCATTAGCACTGCGCTCGTAGAGCCTTTTATGCTACTCATGATCCACTACCTCCTTCACAACCCAAAGAAAGCGTCGGTTTGCACGGACGAATTGAGACACGACGCCGCGCCCTTTACCCTGTGTACGAATCCCAAGAGGCCTTAGTTCCAACAAGTTTGCCCCGCCAGCCAACCAACAAGGTCGGTAACTGGCAAGTCGGCCATCCGTTGCATTGCTTACGTTTAGACGACGGCTTAGTGCGAGGCGTCTCGTGCAGCAGGCCCCCACAATTCAATGGGATTGCCCTCCGGACCGGAAAGCGCCTAATGTGGGGCGCCGAATTATGCAGGCTGCCACAATTCGATGGGATTTCCCTCAGGGTCATGCAGACGAGCGAAGCGTCCAATGTTGGGATAAGATTCCGGGTCTTTGACCTCAATTCCTGCCGTTCGTAGCTGGGCTACCATTTTGTCGAGGTCATGCACTCGAAAGTTCACCATCCAGACCTTGTTAGGATCCCCGAAATACTTGGTCGTTTCGGGAAAGGGAGTGAAGACGGTCGGTCCGGCCTCTTGCTGCCAAACGGGACCGCCCTCGCTCGTTGGTTCGAGCGCGATCCCCAAGTGTTGCTGGTACCATTGCCCCAACGCTTTGGGATCGTGCGCTCGGAAGAACAACCCTCCGATTCCGGCTACTTTTTCCATTTTCGTTCCTCCTGATTCCTGTTTAGCAGCTGCCTTCGCAGGCGGAGCAGGACTCGCCGGCTGTGCGGGATTCTGTTCCGCCATGGCTAATTCATTCCGCGACAGAATGAAGCCGGACCCGAAAGTATAGGACAAGATTTGAAGTAATTGGCGCCTTTGAAAGTTCATTCCATCCTCCTCCGGAGACTCTGCGCGAGCTCATCTAAGATACCGCCACGTTCGCGGCTTTCTTCCGCAGGATGGCCGCCGAAAGCAGCGTCACCCCCAAAAAGACGGGAAAAACTTCGAGGAACGTGTAAAAGATGTTGATCGCCGGTTTGTTGTACATCACCTTAAACTGCTTTGCTTCCTGGGTCGCTTGCTCGATTTTCTCTTGGCTCGCCCCCGAGGACTTGGCGCGTTCAATCATGTGGGCCGCGTATTTGTCGGCGAAGTCGGGCATGAACTTGAAGTAGAGCACTTCCCAAGTAGCCACATAGCACAGGTTCGAAAGCAGCGTTATCAGGATGCCGACGGCGAATCCCCGCCCGAACGTCAGCCGTCCCCCCGACACATTCTCCCGGAATGACCGCACCCCGAAAAACACGAGAAGGGCCGAGAGGACAATCGCCGTGTACCCGAGGATGTAGCTGCCCTTTTCGGACGCGATCTTGTCGGCGAAGGGCATCGTCGCTAGCATTAACCCCGCCGAAATCGCTCCGGAAATCAGCCCGAAGGTCAACACTGTCTTTTTCATGGGAATTGAGTCTCCTATTCGGAATTTGAGTGTTGCACGCGCCGAGTGTGAGGGGAACGCGGCAGAGTTGTCGTCACCCTTTCGGATGATTTTGCGTGTGTAGGGCAAAAATCATGCTTTCAGAGGATGGTTCAGGGGATCAGCCGGGCTTCTTTGCCCAGTTGCACGGCCTGCGTTCGTCGCCGGGCGCCCAGCTTGTCGAATAGCCGGCTCGAGTGCGTCTTCACCGTATTTTCGCTGACAAACAGCTTCTCCCCGATTTCGCGGTTGCTCAGTCCCGCGGCGATCAATCCGAGAATCTCCAGCTCCCGTGGCGTAATGCCCAGCTCGTTCATGCGCTGGGCATCGGCGGTAAACGGCCCGTCGGCAGAAGATGCGGCGCGCTGGGCAGTGACTTGCTCCTTCTTTCGCGTGAGCGTCAGTCCGAGCCAGATCCCCAGCCCGGAAAACAGCGCGGCCACCAGGCCGCCGTAGATTTCCAGGGAATGCTCGACGACAAGGAAACGGTACTCCGTCAGCTTCAGGACGGTAATCAGCAATCCGCCGCATAGACCATAGAGCAGCCCGTAAAGCAGAATCTTCCGCAACGCGCCGCGTCGTAATTCATTGAAGAATTGGGGGGCAGGGCTCATCGGTGCCAATAATACCAAGAGGGACAGCCGCCGCAGGAACATGAATTTACGCGTGACCGGGAAGGCAAAGGGTTAGCAGGCGTTTCTGTGCTCATCGGACTGCGTTTGGCGAAGGCGGGGGGAGGAAAGAGCTAGGTCGAAACGGGAACGACTTCCTGCACTTTTTGCGGCGAGCGCTTCGCTTCCCATACTGCGAACCCAGCCGCCAACGCGTAAAAAACGGCGGCTAGAGGCAACAAAGCCTTCAGACCAATTACGAAGGACAAATTTTGTGCCAGGCCTCCGGCAACCGCGCCGAGAATATTGCTTCCGAATGCGCTCGATTTATTGTCACATTTGCGGAACGTTTCTGCGAAGATCAGTCCGGCAAAGAACAGCGGAACGCAATACGCGCCGGCCAGCAGAGTCCCCGCGGTGCGTGCGCTGACGGAAAGCGTGTCCCACGGAACAAGATAAATCGCGAGCAGCGCGACGACCAGGAGTGCATACAACGGGCCCAGCGGCAGCGATCGCACGCGCTGCACGAACAAATTCGCCAGGACCAGAACGGCGAGGATAGCCGAGAGCACAACGCAATTCACTTGCCAGGTCGAGCCATAGTAAAGAGCAAGCCTGCTGATGAGCTGCGTTTCCAGTAGCAGGAATCCGGCGCCGAGGAAGAAGAAATACCAGGTCGAGCCTTTGCCGGGATCGAGCGTTTTGCGGGTCGCCAAGAAGGCGATGATTAACAGAATCAGCGACACCGTGAGATAGGTTCGCGGAATCGTATGGCCGCGATGATAAACGTAAGGCCAATCGTCCGTGACAGGCGGAGGCACAGCTTCGGTTTGCGGCTGGAATTGCGGAGGGTTGCGCGCGAGGAAAGCGGCAAGCTCCGGCTGCTCGGCGCGGGACCAAAACGCGGGATCGTCGGAGGCGAGAAAGTCGGTTCCCTCGACCAAGCCGCCAATCTGCTTTGCGTAGAAAACGATGGGAGGGCGGCCGAAAATGTGGTCGAACATGTTGTAAAAGCGCGAGCCCATCCAGGTCCAAGGCGGACGGACTTCGAATTTTAAGACGAGAGTTCCGCCCGGTTTGAGGAGGCGCTTGGCTTCGCGCAGGGATTGTTCGGTGTAAACGTAGTTGTCGATGCGCATGTTGCTGTAGCCGGAAAACTGCGTGTGGGAATCGAGCAGGCCGAATACGACAACGTCGTAACGCTGCGCGGTGCTGCGAAGATAAGCCCGAGCGTCGTTCAAGATGACGTGGACGCGTGGCGAATCATAAGGATGATCCGGGTGGAGGCGCTTGCCGAGAGAGTAGATGACGGGATCGATCTCCACGGCATCGACCTGGCCTGCGCCGTTGCGCAGAGCTGCGGCGGCATCATTGCCAGCGCCGGCGCCAACCACCAGAACGTGATCACGAGAGCCGATGAAGTGCCAAGGCGCGTCGTAGGAACTGTCTTTGTACCGTGCGGCGAATCCAGGATGCTCCGCGATAAACTCCGGAGAAGCATTGGCCATGGTCATATAGCCGGTGTTGTTGACCAGCACGTCGTACTGCTGAAAGCGCTGCGGAATCACCTCGAGTTTTTGATATGGCGACCAGTGAATCTCTCCGTTACGAAAGTCGGCGATAAACAGCAGTAGTAAACTCGCGGCCATGAGCGTGACCGGTAGAATTCCCACACGCGCGCTACGGCTGCGAACCAACAGAAACAACGCGAAGGCCAGCCCAAACCAGAAGAGCGGCGCCAAGCGAAGGAAGGCCATCCCGGTAAAGAGCCAGAGGCCGACGATGCTGCCAAGGAGATTGACGGAATACGCGGTGATGGGATTTGGCGCCGCGTCCAAGTAGGAGCCAGCCCAGCGGCCAACGGGGACCATGGTAGCGATGATCAGGAGCAGCAGAACGGACACCAGCACCGCGGCGCCCAGGAAAGCGAACAAAACGAAAGTCTGGCTCGGTGGAACGAGCAACGACCACAACTGCGCGTCCGTCGAAAGCGAGAGCGCGGAAGACAAAATCTCCAGAAGCAAGCGCCACTTTTCAAACGGAAGCTCTGCCAGAATGACGAGTGTCCCGAGAGCCGCCACGCCGAAAAGGTAGCCTTTGCGCCGCGTTGATTGGTAGCAGCCCAGTCCAAAGCCCAAAAAACAGGCGATGAGCGCAAGGTTTTGGAAATAGGCAAAGACGCGAATCTCCGTGCCAATCCACCGGATGAGCAAAATCTCCAGGTACAAAGACGCAAAGCTCACCAGGAACAGCGGCCAAAGCACACGGCCCTGAGGCTTCTCTTCTAAGACGATTAGTGGGAAGAATCCTTTCGCGGCGGTTTGCGATATTCCATCCGAAGGCTGAGACTCGTCTGCTGGCTTGGTTGCCATAGCTCTCCAAACTAAGAACTGAGAAAAAAGGGGCTAAGGAAAATCTAGCGTGTGGGCCAATGGCAAGCAATGGAGCAGCGGTTTGCAGCGGCTCAAAGGGTAACCGCCCTTAAGGTGAGTTTTCAGTCCCCGGGCCAGCAGGAGCTTGCATTGTCGTACTGGGTGAAGAAGAGCCTTAGCCAAACTAAAAGGGGCACGATTTCTTGTGCCCCTGCAAAATCCCAGATCAATAGAGACCGGACTAGAACAGGTTCCACAAGAACTGATTGTAGACCTCGTGGTGGAACTGAACTTCGGGAGCTTTGACGATAGTGCCGAGGACGCGCGGGCAGCGGTCAGCGGCGGTGCGCTTGAGTTCGACATAGCGCGCCTTGACATCAGCGCCGAAGAGCTTAGTAGTCCATTCGGCTTTCTCGAAATTCTCGATCGCGGTGTAGATATTGTCTGGCAGATACCGCTTGGCGGAGCGGAGATCCTTGATTTTGGCAATCTCGCCGTCGAGACCGGTCTTGAAGATCGAGTACATCACCATGTAGGGGTTCGAGTCGGGAGCGACGGCGCGCACTTCGGTACGCATACTGCGCTCGTTACCGATGGGGATGCGCACCATGGCGCCACGGTTGACCGCTGACGCATTGAGCTGATTGGGCGCTTCGTAGTGCGGGTCGAGGCGCCGGTAAGCGTTGACGCTCGAATTGATGAGCAGGCAGATGTCGTTGCCGTGAGTGAGGATCCGGTCAACGAAATCCCAGCCGAACTTGCTGAGTTTTTCCTCGCCCTTGGGATCCCAGAAAAGATTCTTGTCTTCCTTGCTGACGGAAACGTTTGTGTGCATCCCGCTGCCATTGACGCCAACGACGGGCTTGGGCAAGAAGCTGGCGGTGAAGTCCATATTCCGGGCGACCTGACGGCAGATCAGCTTGTACAGCTGAATCTGGTCGGCGGCTTGAACGACTTCGCCATAACCGTAGTTGATTTCAAATTGCGAAGGCGCGACTTCGGGGTGGTCCTTTTCGTTCTGAAAGCCCATACAGCGCTGCACTTCGGCGGTAGTGTCGATGAAAGTGCGCAGAGGATCGCCGGGGAGCGAGTGGTAGTAGCCGCCAGTGTTGACGTAATCGAATTTCCCGGTTTCGTGGAAGCGGCGTTCGGCGTCGGGCCCGGCGAAGAGAAAGCCCTCGATTTCATTGGCGGCATTGAGGGTGTAACCCTTTTTGTCGAAGAGGCCATCCGCGTAGCCCTTTAGCACGCCGCGAATGTCGGCGGTGTAGGGAGTGCCGTCCTTGTCGATGACGTGGCCGAAGATGAGAACTTTGCCAGAGCCAAAGACGTCTGCGGGCGCCCAATAGAACGACGGCCAATCCATAGCCAAGCGAAGGTCGCTTTCGCGCTGAGCCGTGAACCCGCGAATCGAGGAACCGTCGAATGTAAGGTTGTCCCAGCTCTTGATAAGAAACTTTTTGTCGTAGTCGAGCATGTGGAGGCGGCCTTCGAGGTCGCTGAAGAGCACCGTGACGGCTTTAATGCGCTTTTCGTCAGTGAGATATTTGAGGCGTTCTTCCTGGACTTTATGGACGGCAACGCGATTTTTGCGCTGCTCTTTGGCCTTCAAATTCAATTGCTCGAGTTCATCGTAGGACAAGGCAAGAAAATTGCGCAGTTCGTTCGACATGAATCTCCTCAATTTAGGATCAGACGCAAGCCCAGGGGCGATCTCTGGCCGGAAAAAAGGACGGGCTAGCCGGGCATTAGGGTATCGCGGGAGAAATGGGAGCGTCAATCAAAAGACCTGATGCATTGAATTGAAGAAAGTGAATGAATCGTGGCAATCGTTTGGGAAAAAGCCAAGGAGGATAGAGGATATTCCATGGCTGCTCCCTTCATACCTTGGCGGTACGCCAGCCTGCCGCGTAGGTTTCGCGCGCGACTTTCGAGTATGGCACCGGGCTGACATGGGCGCGAATTTCGACCTGCCTGTGGCGTTCGACGGTAGTTTTCCGTGAGCCGCCCCCGGCTTCGCCCCACACCAACGTGACTTCGGCGCCGATCTCCACTTCCGGATCCACAACCCCAAGCGACAACATCGACCGCTCATTGTAGCTGTAGCCGCTGAACATCGAGAGGCCGACTTGCTTTCCGCCGAGCAGCACCTTGTCATAGGACGCGGAAGTGTAGTTCGACAGCGGCAAGTCGATGTATTTATAAATGTCCCCCGAGTCGAACAGGGACGCGAACACTTTGAGGACGTCCTCGGCGTTCCAAGCGAACGTAACTTTCTTCCGGTGCGGTTTCCCGGCCATTTTTTCGAGAGCTTCTCTACCGATGAATTCGTGGTCGAATTTGACGAATGGCCCGTAGCCCAGGGCGTAGGGGGTCATGTAGTAGTCCACGATGTTGTTGGAATCGAAGCTGCCGCCAAGCGAGCCTGTGCTCTCATAGCTGGTCATTGGCAGCCACTGTCTGTAGGCCTTCATTTTCTCGCCTGTGTAAACTGCGGGAAGTGGCGATGGAATCCATCCCGACTCGAGGGTGTTCGTGGCATAAGCCCTGCATCCGACTTCGCGCAGACCGAAGTCCCTGCCTGCGTCAACGATGGCAGCTTTGATCTCCTCGCGCTCTTCGTAAGGGCCCCAAACTTCCAATCCCGGAGCGCCGGCCATTCCGTGGCGCAGAGCCCGTACTTTTCGTCCGGCGATGTTAATGACGTCCATGTTGAAGAATTTGATTTCCGGAAGCGGCCCGCCGTTCAGCTTCTCGAGGGTCTGCGGAGCATTGGGGCCTTGAATCTGGTAGCGGTAACAGGTTCGAACGACGGCCTTGCCACGCGGGTTGGAAGGGGATCGGTCGTCCTTGTCGATTCGGACTTTGTATCTACCAGTCTCGCCATGGAATTGAATCCAATTGGCAACGGGCGCGCGCCCCACAAAAACGAACCGATTCTCTTCAAGATGAAACAGGATGCCATCGCCAATGACATAGCCATCGTAACTGCAAGGGGCGAACTGTTTGGCTCGATTGACGGGAAATTTTTCGAAGCTGTTGGTCCCGAGATGGGAAAGCATTTTGAGCGCGTTAGGACCTTCCACATACACGTTTGCCATGTGGTGAGACTGGTCGAAAAGAACGGCGGTATGGCGCCAAGCATACTGTTCGTCGCGCCAATTCGAGTATTCGGCGGGAACCACGGGATAGACGTAGGCTCCAATCTGCGAGTTGCGCAACATATGCACGGGGTTGCCGGCCGATTGGAGCAAATCCTCCAGGCTGCGTTGATTCATTTAGGGTCTCCTGCCTGCCGGGTAGAGGTACCCCAGCGCGGATTCGGTGTTTGAGCGTAGGAAACACGGCTGAGTTTTGCAAGCCCGGGCGGTGGAGGTGACCTGGCGCCATAAAGGTTCCCTCAACTGCCAATACGGACACATCACACCCGGAACTCCGGGAAATCAGGGGAGCCAGAAAGAAGCTAACAAGCGAGCCGAAATTAATTGCGATTAGGCGGTTCTTAATTCCCCCGCACCTCGGTGGATTCGAGGGAAGGCTCGGGACAAAGGTTTAACACCACTTGAAACCACCAGTTGGGCTGATAGCGGATTTGCACGGGAATGCCGCGCAGATTTCCCGACGTTCCCAGGACGAGAGTGAAGTTGGAGTGCTTGCCGGAATCTTTGCTTTCGGAAAGAAACTCGGCCTCGACCAAGCCGGAATACGTGCGTTCAAGTGCGGCAGCATCCTTCGAAACGTTAGGGAGATGGGTGCGAAGGGTTAGCTTATTCAAAGGGGAGACGCTGCGAAGCGAGAGAGTGTGAACCTGCGCGTCGTAGACATAACAGAGAGCGACAGGAGTTTTGTTACTTGCGAGAGCGGCATCAATCAATTCAGCCACAGTGCCGAGGAAGCCGGCATTGCGCGGGCACTGCGACGCGGAAGGGATTTTCTTGACCGGGCGGCCGCTGGAGAGGAATTCGTCGAAGACATAGGACTCGGCCTCGCCTAGCTGGTGCAGATTGTAGTCAACATTGGATTGCATGGGCACGATCAACGAGAGCGCGCGGCCAGAATCCACGCGGCTGAGAATGGCGCTAAAGAGATGCGATCCGTTTGAGCTTTCCTTTGCAAGTTCTCCCTGCATTTCCGAGACGGACTTTCCCTTTGACGATTTCATGAATCCGAAGAAGGCGCTGTAGCCAGAGGAGTCGTCCCCGGAAACAGCGCGAGGACGGAACACTTCGGTTCCCACGCCCCAGCGATTGATGGCGCGGGGAGCCTTTGCGGGATCAGAACCAAAAAGTACCTGGACCAACTCGACGTCATGTTCCTGGACCGAGCGGCCCACCCGAACGTAGCCGCCGCCAACGTTATCCTTGCCCGCCCAAAAGACCAGCAAGCGAAGGCGCGCGGTCATCTCATAGTTGTACTGGACCGCATCGCGGGGACTTTGCCGAACCCAGCGCAGAGCCTCTTCTAGAGCGACTTTTTCGTCAGCCTGGGCGCGAAGAAGAGAGGGAGCAAAAAGGAAAAGAAGAAGGGAGGCGAATGAGAAGTGCGGCCGGAGCCGCATCAAAGGGCGCCCTCCGCGCCGCCGTAGAAAAATCCCTTGTGGCAACAATAATGCATCGTGCGAGCAAATTACCGCGTTAATTATTACGCAAGATTTACGCAAACTTGAAATATTCAACACATGTTTGTAACACGTCACTATGGCTCACGTTGTTAATCTGCAAGCGTCGGCAGTGTACCTGCGTTCGCGCACGCGTTTCAGAACGGCGGCACGAAGCCGGGCCCGAGTCCACTGGAGGAGGCGACGGAAGCAGCCACGTGACCAAACCAGGGAACGGTTCCATCCAGCCAGGTTTGCAGTTCGCGGATCGCTCATTGCCAATATTGCTTGTTCCGCCGGAGAATTCCTCGGCAGCCATGAATCCTCCACCGGCGACACCGGCCTCCATGAAAGGCAGTAAGGGCGTCACGGTGGGCGGCGCGTTGCTCCGGCTGCTGCGTCATCCCAACGAATACCTCATCAAGAAGTGGAACTGGAAGTCGGCGATTCTCAGCACCATCCTCCGATCCATGTTGTTTTTCTTCACCAACCTGATTGCGGGGCTGCCGGCGGCATTGGCGGCGATGACCACGGAATGGGTCTACCGCGGAGTCACAGCAGGGTTTTATGGAGCGATAACGCAAGCACTCAGCGATGTTGAACCCCCGTGGGCTGGAGCGCTGGCGGTGCTGGTGCTGTTGCCCATCGCCAACCATTCGGTGGAGTTTTTGGTGCATTGGTTGCGGGGAACGAACCGTCTGTATACGAGTATCGGGGCCTCAGTCACCCTGACCGCCCTTTCCTCCCTTTTCAATTACTACGCCATGCGGAGAGGCTCGTTCGTTGTGGGACAGGGGCGCCGAGCGTTGCTACATGATTTGGGACAACTTCCAAGGTTAGTCGTGGAGTTCTGTCTGCTTCCCATTCGTTGGGTCCGGCGATTGCGCCGGAAATCCAGTGACAGCAAGCCCCACGAATGATTAAGACGCTGCACATCACCAACTCCTACCACCCTAGTTCCGGCGGCATTCGCACCTTTTACTTAGCACTTTTGAAGGCGGCAAACACGCACCGGCGGCTGGTGCGCCTTGTTGTGCCGGGGCCGGAAAGTTCAGTGGAGGAAATTGGTGATTATGGCCGAATCTACACCATCGCCGCACCGCGCGCGCCGGTGCTGGATCATCGCTACCACATACTGACGCCCCACGACTACTTCTGGCCGGGCGAAACGCCCCTGCGGCAGATTCTCGAGCAAGAACGGCCCGACCTGGTGGAGATCTGCGACAAGCTTTTGCTGCATTACCTCACGGGAGTTCTCCGCAGACGGTGGATTCCAGGCGTTCCCGTACCGGCGCTGATAGGCCTCACTTGCGAGCGGCTCGACGACATGGCGGCTTTCCACGTGAGCTCAGGCAGCGCAGCGCGATGGTTAAGCCAGTCCTACATGCGAAAACTGTACGTACCGCGTTTCGACTTTCACATTGCGGTTTCTGACTATACGGCGGCCGAAGTGCGCCGTGCCTTGCCGCCCGGAAAGCAAGACCGGCTTTACGTCGAGCCGATGGGTGTCGATTGCGAGCGCTTCTGCAAGACGCAAGAACGCCCCGTGCTGCGAGAGGAGTTGCTCCGTTGCCTAGAGGCGAACGGGCGGACTGCTGTGCTGCTTTACGCCGGGCGGCTTGGGCACGAAAAGAATCTCCTGCTCCTTCCTCAGACTCTCAAAAAACTAAGGGCAACCGGGAATTTCGATTTTCGATTCGTTGTAGCTGGGAGCGGCCCGCTAAAAGCCCAGCTACGAGCCGCTTTCGAAGATCAAACCCCAGGTGCAGTCCTCTTCCTTGGGCAATGCGGGGCAGATCGACTCGCGGAGTTGTACGCGGCCGCTGATGCTTTCGTGCATCCGAACGCTCACGAGCCCTTTGGCATTGCGCCGCTGGAAGCCATGGCGGCGGGTTTGCCGCTTGTGGCACCGGCGTCAGGGGGCCTGCTGACGTACGCCAATCGAAGGAATGCCTGGCTTACCGAAGCGACTCCCGGTGATTTCGCGGCGGCCATCGAAAGCGCGCTGTCAGACGGGCCGGCGCGAAGGGAGAAGCTAGAGAAGGCCCGCAAGACAACGCAAGAGTTTTCCTGGAGCCGGGTCACAGCACGCTATTTCCTGCTCTACGACCGCTTGCATGCGAGGTTTCAGGATGAAGGCATGAGCAAGCGGCACGCGAAATGGAACAAGCCAGCGAACGAGCTGAAGGAGGATTCGCACGAATTTGTGCCCGCTTGATACACAAAAAGTGACCAAAGCAGCAACGATAGCAAGAATGTTAAAGGCAAGGTCATCGCAGCGTAATAAAGCGTTCTTAGCTTGGTTGCAGATCGTCAGACCTGTTCGCAGAGGAATGGGATGAGAACGATTACGAGCGAGGTGCTGAAGTACAGAGCGGACCACCGGCTGGAGAGGTCCTTTCGAAGCGGCGTTTCGCTGCACAGCCACACCATGCACTCCCGGGAATACCTGAGCCGCTTGCCTATTTACATCAAGCGCCTGCCCATCATTTCATCGATTGCCGAGCGGGAAGTCGGCAAGATGCATATGTACGGCGGCACTATCGTGAACTTCCGGCGCGCTTTCTGGACTCCTCCCCTCTCGCCGCGCGAAGCGCTGGCCTTGGAAGCGCAGCAGATCGAGAGCATGTTGGGGCTCCGGGCACTGGTTTCCCTGACCGATCACGACAATATCGAAGCTGGGATGCACTTGCAGGTCGTGCCGGAAACTTCCGGCACTCCCGTGTCGGTTGAGTGGAGCGCGCCGTATTTCGACACCTGCTTTCACATCGGCGTGCACAATCTTCCGCGCGAATCCGCGCCGGCCTGGATGGCCGAATTCGCGAAGCATACCGCCAATCCGGATCCTGAACGATTGCGCAAGCTGCTGCACGACCTACAAAGCCTGCCCGCGACGCTGGTCGTGCTGAATCATCCCTTCTGGAGCGCGGAAGGCGTGGCCCCGAAGGAGCAACATGTTCACGTGGTCCGATTCCTACAAGAATTTGGCAACGTGATCCACGCCTTGGAAATCAATGGGCTTCGGTCGCGGACAGAGAATCGCATGGTCGTGGAATTGGGGAAGGCCTTCAATCTGCCGCTGATCTCCGGGGGAGACCGGCATGGCTGCGAGCCGAACGCTACTTTGAATCTTACGGCTGCCGGGACTTTCGACGAATTTGTCGAAGAAATCCGGCGGGATCGCTATAGCAGCATTCTGCTCATGCCGCAGTATTTCGAGCCTCTCAAACTCCGGCTGTTCGCGGAAGCCTGGCACATTCTCGCGGAAGCGCCAGGGGAGTTCGGGCGGCGAAATTGGACGGCGCGGGTTTTCTACATCACGAAAGAAGGCGATGAGCGGCCGGCCTCGATGCTTTGGGGCGAAGCAGGCCCCCCCTTCATGAAGCGTGTACACTGGGCACTGGGCTTGATTGCGAATCCGTGGTTCCGGCCTGCGATGCGAGTCGCAATGCTTAATTCCTCGGAAGAAGGGTTATGAGCGAGACGCCCCGGGCGGCCTTCTTTTGCGAGACGTTTCACGAAGTCAACGGCGTAGCCTTGACGGCGCGGCAACTGGTGGCGTTTGCCGAGCGTCACGAGCATCCCATGCTCGCGGTCCACGCCGGGGCGGCTTTGGCGCAATACGAACGCGGCAGCGTCAAGCGGATCGAATTGCCGCGTGGATGGGCTAGCTTTGGCATCGAGCGCGATTTGGGCTATGACCTTCACCTTTGGCGGTTTTTGCCCATGCTGCGCAAAGAACTCGCGGCGTTCCGGCCGGACGTGATTCACGCAACCAGCCCGGGAGACTTCGGCCAATTGGGCGCGATTCTGGCTCACGAGATGCGCATCCCCCTTGTGGTCTCCTGGCACACGAATCTCCACCAGTTTGGCGGGCGTCGGTTGAAGAAACTGCTCCGGTTCCTTCCGGAAAACACGCTGAACGGCGTTGTCGCGAGCGCCGAGCGCGCGTCGCTTCGTCTCATCCTGCGGTTCTATAAGATCGCGCGAGTGATTCTGGCGCCCACGGCCAGCCAGGTCGTCTGGCTCCGCAGAACCACTGGTAAGCCGACGTTCCTGATGACCCGTGGCGTCGATAGCGAGCTCTTTCATCCGCGCCATCGCTCGTACACCGACGATGTTCTCCGGCTGGGGTTTGTGGGGAGAGTGACCCCGGAAAAGGGCGTCCGGCTTTTCCCGCGAATCGAGAAGGCACTGCTGGATGCGGGTATCCGCAAGTTTCAGATCGTAATTGTTGGAGATGGCAGCGAATGCGAGTGGCTGAAGAGCAATCTGCGCCACGGTGTTTTTCCTGGCGTGCTGCTTGGACAGCAACTGGCGGCAGCGTACGCCAACCTGAACCTGTTCGTGTTTCCGTCGCGGACGGACACGTTCGGAAATGTCATTCAAGAAGCGGCGGCTTCAGGCGTTCCTTCGGTGGTGACAACGGAGGGTGGCCCACAACACCTGATTACGCCCGGAGTATCGGGTTACGCGGAATCTACGGAGGAATCCTTCGTTACGCGGGTCGTGGAACTCGCGCAAGCGCCCGAAAAATTGCGCCAGATGGGAGAGGCGGCGCGGGCGCTGGTCAGCAATACCAGTTGGGATGCCGCGCTGGCTCCGGTCTTCGATGCGTATCGATATTGCCAGTCAGAGCAGCGGAGTGCGGCGCCGTCGCCGAAGCTGCGCGCGGTTCCGAACGCACAAACGCCCTGATATTGCTTTTTAAGAGAGTTGCGTTGGTGGTGGGTGAGGGTGCTGCCCCCCTCCCGGCACGCTAATCTGGCGTTTTCCGGAGTTTATAAGACCCCGCCGCACGGCTGGTGCTACCCACCGTTTCGCAGGGTCGTATTATTGGGTCGAAGCTCATCGTCCGAAGATATCGTGCGGCGAACACAAGTCAATTTGGTAGCGATACCGGGATTCGAACCCGGATTTTAGCCTTGAGAGGGCTACGTCCTAACCCTTAGACGATATCGCCAAAGGCGCTGCTACAACAGATTGTCGGGGTCCCATTCAGGACAACAACGCTTTATTTTGGCATGGACGATCAAGACGATCAAGCAAGCGAATGACTGCCGATTGGTGCTTTGCCAGAGGCAAAGACGGTGAGTTCTCAATCTTGGTGGTGGCGCCCGAGTGAGTAACCATTAGCTGGTTCCGATGGCGGGTTGTCACGGGCCGTTGTGTATAATGAACGGCTAGGGGAATCGGCTCTCCAGGGGGACATGAGTAAGGGCTACGGCAAATCGCATGCTTCGCTAAGGGTGTGGTTCTGGCGCGCGCTGCGCTTTTTCCGCACGCGCGCAAGAGAGCTGCGCGCAATTGTAAGAGCGCTGGTTTCTACGAAGCATCCTTTCCTCGCGCACATCATCCCGATCCGTCGGTGCAACCTGGCGTGCACCTATTGCAACGAATTCGATGATTTTTCGCCGCCGGTACCGCTGGAGGAGATGAAGAAGCGGCTGGACAGCCTCGCGGATATGGGGACCTCGATCATTACCATCAGCGGGGGCGAGCCGCTGCTGCACCCGGAGCTGGACGGGATTATCCGGCACATTCGGAAGTGCGGGATGATCGCCGGGCTGATTACGAACGGGTTTCTGCTGACACAAAAGCGCATCGAGGAGCTGAGCCGCGCGGGGCTCGAGCATCTGCAAATCAGCATCGACAACACCATGCCGGATGATGTTTCGAAAAAGAGCCTGAAGACCCTGGACCAAAAATTGGAGCTGCTGGCAAACTACGCGATTTTTGAGGTGAACTTCAATTCGGTGCTGGGAAGCGGCGTCAAGGATCCGGAAGATGCCCTGAAGATCGCACACCGCGCCGTGGACCTGGGGCTGACTAGCACGGTGGGCATTATCCACGACAACAACGGGCAGTTGAAGCCGCTGGGGCCGCGCGAAATCGAAATCTTTGAAGAGATCATGACGCTGAGCAAGCGCTCGTTTTCCCGATTCAACGATTTTCAACACAGCGTTGCCCGCGGGAAAGAGCACAACTGGCGTTGCCGCTCGGGTTCACGGTATTTGTACGTTTGTGAGGATGGGCTGGTGCACTGGTGCTCGCAGCAGAGGGGCTACCCTGGGATTCCACTATCGCAGTACACGACGGAAATGCGCCATCGCGAGTTCTACACCGCCAAGTATTGCGCGCCGATGTGCACGGTTTCCTGCGTCCAGCAAGTCGGGATGCTGGATAACTGGCGCGCCCCGCAGAACCTGAAGCCGCAGCCAATGGCCGCGCCTGCGCCCCAGCCCGCGCTCGTGCAAATCGGGCAAGCGCGCAGCGACTCTTGATTCCCCGCACTTTTCTTCTGCTTGTTTCCGTGTATTTTCAATCCGCGCACACATTCGTCCGCGCGGGATTGACGCTCAGATGCCCCATGCTAAGAATGGAAGCATGACGGGACCAGCCATTGAAACGGAGAATCTGACCAAGGAATATCCCTACGGATTTCTCCACCTCAAGAAAAAGGCTTCGCTCGAAGGCCTGAACATGCATGTAGAGACGGGCGAAGTCTTCGGATTTATCGGACCAAACGGCGCAGGCAAGTCGACGACGATCAAGCTCCTGCTCGGACTCATTTTCCCCGATGCGGGCACAGCTCGAATTCTTGGAAAGCCCATTAGTGACATCGAAATGCACCGGGACATAGGCTATTTGCACGAACAGCCGTACTTTTACGATTACCTGACCGCAACGGAAGTGCTCGATTACTTTGCGCGTTTCCATGACTTGGCCGCGAGCGACCGAAAAGAGCGCGTTCAGCAAATTTTGAAAAAGGTGGGCCTCGAGACGGCGCGAAAAATTCAGTTGCGCAAGTATTCGAAAGGTATGTTGCAGCGCGTGGGGCTGGCGCAGGCGATTCTGCACGATCCAAAGGTCGTGATTTTGGATGAGCCGATGTCGGGACTGGATCCGGTAGGCCGCCGCGAGGTGCGCGATATTATCTTGGAACTGAAGCGCGACGGCAAGACCGTGATGTTTTCCACGCATATCCTGAGCGACGCAGAAATGCTGTGCGACCGCGTTGGCGTGATTGTGGGAGGAAAGCTCCGCGGGGTGGGCGCTCCGGAGCAAATAGTTGATATGAAAACGCAGGGAATGGAGATTCTGTTTGAGTTGGAAGGGCCGAACGCGGCGCCGATTGTCTCGAAAGCCACGCGTACGGGCGACCGCTATCGGATGCAAGTTTCCGAATCGGAGGTCTATGACGCGATCGAGCAACTGCGTGCCGCGGGCGCGAAGATCATCTCCGTCTCGCAAGTCAAAGCAACGCTCGAAGAGTTTTTTATGAACCTCGTGGCCGCGGACCGCGCTCAGGCTGCGGCAGTGGACGTGAGCGGAAAATGAAGCGAATCGGCGTGGTGGCGTTGAACACCTTCCGCGAAGCCGTGCGCGACCGCGTGCTCTACAACTTGGTCTTTTTTGCGTTGGTGATGATGGCCGCGTCGATCCTCGTTGGTCAGATCTCCATCGGCATTGAAAAAACGGTGATCGTGACGCTGGGGCTGAGCGCGATATCGGTCATTGGATTGTTGATTTCCGTGTTTATCGGAGTGGGACTCGTATCGAAGGAGATGGACAAGCGCACACTGTACGCGCTGCTCGCCAAGCCGGTGCGGCGTTGGGAATTTCTGTTGGGAAAATTCGGCGGGTTGCTCCTGACCCTGGCGGTGAACACCGCGGCGATGGGAATAGGCCTTTTACTGGCGCTTTTGTATTTGAAGCAGACGCTGGAACGAAGCGACGTCACGGTATTTGTGGCGGTGTATTTCATCTGGCTGAAGCTGGCGCTGGTCGTGGCGCTGGCCCTGCTTTTCTCCTGCTTCACCACGCCTCTCCTGGCGATTTTGTTCACCGCCGGAATCTACATCGCCGGATTGTACGTCCAGGAATTGCGGGACCTGCCCAAAAACGCAATGAGCCCCGGCCTCGCGGCCTTCACGAAATGGTTTTCCTACTTGCTGCCCAATTTTGAAAACTACAACATCATGGCGATCGCGGCGCACGATCGATTCGTGCCAAAACAATTCATTTTGCAGAATACCCTGTACACCGTCTTGTACTGCACCGTCGTGCTGACTGCCGCGGTGCTGGTGTTTTCGAGGCGGAATCTGAAATGAAGAAGGCATTCGCTACCGCACTGCTGCTATTGATCCTTCCCGCCGGCCTCGGGGGAGTCTGGAGCCTGCAGCATAGCATCGACAAGCAGCGCGCTTTGCTGAACCAGGAAGGCGATGACGTCCTGCTGCGCTCCGGGAAGCTCGTGAAGATGATGAGCCTGGAATTCGCGCCATTGATGGCGGATTTTTACTGGACGCGCGTGGTGCAGTTTTATGGCGACAAGCGCGTGCGCGGCAACTCCAATCTGGAGCTCCTTTGGCCGCTTCTTGACGTTACCACCACGCTCGATCCTCAGCTTATTGTGGCCTACCGGTTTGGCGCAATGTTTCTCAGCCAGCATGCGCCGGCTGGAGCCGGCAGGCCGGACCTGGCGATTCAGCTCATCCAGCGGGGCATCAAAGAAAATCCTGATTATTGGCGTTTCTATGAAGATCTGGGATTCGTCTATTACTTCGACTTGAAGGATTATAAGAAAGCGTCAGAGGCGTTTCTTGAGGGCAGCAAAAATCCCCATGCCCAGGTGTGGATGAAGGTCATGGCGGCGAAGATTGCTGCGGAGGGAGAGTCTTACGCGACTTCCTTCTTTTTGTGGCGGGACATTTACCAGAATGCGCCAGATAACCAGATTAAGAAAAATGCCGAGATACACTTGCAATTGCTGCAGGTGAAAGAAGACTGCCGGCAAATTGATCTCTTGTCCGACGAATTTGAGAAGCGAACCGGGCATCGCCCGAAGCGCATGATAGAACTTGTGCAGGCAGGGCTAATACGCGGCCTGCCTGCCGATCCGAAGGGCTTCGCTTACGAGCTCGACGAAAACGGAAAAGCAGCGCTTAATCTCGACAGCCCACTGCTCGAGCAACAACTAACTCTCGAGAACTTCAAGTAGCAACCGCTCTTTATTCCGCGCTTTTGCCTGATCCCTGGGACTCGGTTGTGCATAACAGCGTCATTTGCGGATCGATGAGGATTTTGCCAGGCGAATTCGGGACCGTGAAGTGGAAGGATGTTTCCGGGCCCGCCGCTACGACGTTGCCCAGAAACATGCGGCCCGCTGCGCTGTTTGTGTAGAGCGGAACGCTGGCGATGAACGACCGCGGAACATCCATCTGAAAAATCTTTCCGCGGATCACATACCCGTTCTCCGCGCGGCGTGACGTGAACTCCACCCGATAGTGCGGGATGCCCGTACCGCGCACCCATTCCTCGAAAAACCACTCCATGGAGTGGCCTCCCTCAAGGTCCATCCCCGAAGTCATTACGGCCTCGACTTCGCGGCGCAAATCGTCGGTCGATAGAGCTCGGTACGAGTACTTGCTCACTAGCGTTTGGAGCAAAGCTGTGAAGCGCGCATCCGGATTCTTGGACCCAGGCTGGCGGAGCATTTCGCGAAGCATGTGTATGATCCACGAACCTTTGCTATAAACGACCTGCTCGTAACCGGCGGGGGATTTAGAGGAATTGAGACGCACGCCCAGGCTTAGCGCGCCGATTGCGCCCGCGGGATCCCCACCCGCAGGCGGCTTCTCAACCAACTCACGGCGGTAGCGGGAGAGCCAGACATGCAAGGTGCGGTCGGGGTTTTTCTTCGTGTCTGCGAAAAGAAGCGCGAGGTAGTTGGCGATGGCCTCATCAATCCACTGGTCCCGGTAGCTCGACCAGGCCACCACATTTCCCCACCACTGGTGCGCGACTTCGTGATAAGGAACCAGCTCCGTGAAGTGTTCCTGGCTTGTGGCATTGAGTCCGGCGCGCTGCTGCGCCTCCGCATTGAGAAACGAAAATGTGGAAACATAGAGCAATCCCGGCCAACCCTGGCCGAACGTTCCGGGAATCTGCGAAACACTCAGATTATGGAAAGGAAAAGGACCGGAAAACGTTTCGTAAAACCGGATCGACGCGTCGATTTCTTTTCCAAGTTGCTTGAGGGCATCCGCAGGACTGGGAGCTGGCAATGGCGGAGAGACGGTCGGGGGATTTGTTGGCGTGCCAAACGTGTTGGGCGCGATCGGAATCATGTCAGGACTTGGTGAGGCCAGCGCCATGCGATTCTTCAGTTCTTCCTCGAGTTGCCGGTTGGCGTATACGTCGATGGAACGCCTGCTTGAGGAGAACGAAGCGGAAGCGTAGTCGCCCAGATTGAAGCCGGCAACCGATGTGGGATTCTCCGTCTTCCAATGGCCAGCGCGAAACTCACCGTCTTCGTGCTCCTCGACTTTCGTCCCCGTGGCGACCAGGCGAAACCTGCGCGGCCAGCGTATGGTCAGATCGTAAGCAGCGAAGTCCGCAGCATCGCCAAGATGCGGGTACCAGCTTTCCCGCGCGCCAACGAACAACACGCCGTTCCCCGCGTCTTCAATAACGTTGCCGTGATAATGGAAGCGCAAGGCTATCTCTTGATGGAGCGCGAGGACCGCAGGCAATACTACATAGAGGTAATCATTGCCACGAGCGCTGCTTTCTTGCAGGCTCATGCCTTCATTCTGGAAAAAAGCCAGTGGCTCGCCGTGTTCCGCGGTGATCCGGTCGACGGTGAGCGTGCGGGAAAGCTGAAATGCCAGGACTCGTTCTTTTCCAGTCTCGGCGCGCAGCCGAACGGTCGCAGAGGCGTCTAGCGAATTGTTCGCGAGAATGGACGTTTCCAGCGAATAGGACAAAGCCCGAAAATCCGGAGAGTAGGGCGGGACGCCGGGAAGGCTATGCGATGTCCATACATCGTAGAAGCTTCTCCCTCCGTTTTTCGCAGATTGTCCGAGCAGGAACGCTTCTTCCCGGCCTGTGTCCAGAAACACATCGAACGGACCGGTCGAGGCTCCGTCCAGCCCGGCATAGAAGCTGGGCCTGGGGTCGCGCGAAAGGAGGTTCAGAAGGATGCGCAGAGTATGAAGAGGATTGAGCTGGCCGAGGGTGCCGTCCCATTGTGCCGCGATGGCAAGATTCGTGTTCGGCGAAATCTCCGCAGCCTGGAACTGGTGGAGAAGGTTGTTTGCCGTTTCATCCGTGAAGCGCAGATAAGCGTTGACAAAAGCCTGATCGAGAACCGGCGCGCCGAGAAAACGCCCCATCTGCTGTTTCTCAACTGCCTCGCGCGGCACCGCCAGCACGTGGCCGCGGCCTGAGAAGACTGCTCCTGTGACTAGCCCATCCACCGGCAGGAGAAACGCCAGAGTGCCCTCTTCAAACGAAATGACCGCGTCTCCGCGGCGAAGCTCAATGCGATTTGCCGATGAGATTGTATACGCGGCCAGCGGATCAACGCGCAAGGCATTCAGCGCATCGTACATCTCGTGTGGCGATTTCTCACCGGCAAGAGATGTTGCTGGCGCGAAAAGACACAACAACGCGAAAAGGCCCGCCCCAACCCGCATACGAGAAGTGTAGTCACTTTCGGCATTACAGAACAAGGCGGAACGCCCCGGAGTTCTGCACGGCATACAATAGAAAGATGCGCCAGATAGCGTTAACCCGCCGGTTTCGTGTGCTTCTGCTGTGCGCAGCATTGCTTTTCATCGGTGCTCGAACAGCGGCGGACACCATCGTTCTTAAAAACGGGCGCCGCATCACGGCTATGAACGTTGTCGAGGAAGGCGACAAGGTCCGCTATCTGACGTCCGCCGGCGAATTGAGCCTGCCGAAGTCGATTGTCGATCACGTGGAAAAGAACGGTTCCGTGCCGCTAGGTGGCCCAGGTGCTGACGCCGCAAGTCTTGCGATTGCGCCGCCGGAGTTGCGGACTTCGGGCGGCGGCAGCGATGAAGTCGCACATGCCGCAGTGCACGATGGCTCGGTCGATCGCGAATACATCGCAAAGCTGGAAAGCGAAGCGCGCTTGGGTGGACAGCGCGCCAACTTCAACGCCGCGGTCGCGCATCACGCCGCCGCGATGTTCGAAATTACCCACGGTGATTCCGAACATGCCCTGTCCGACGAGCGCACGGCTCTCAATTACGCTCCGGAGGAACCTGCGCTGCTGATGAACGTGGCCTACGTCTATCTGAAGCGGAGTGAGTTCAAGCAGTCGATCGACTATCTGGAACGCGCCCGGCGCGTGGCGCCAGACAGCGCGGACATCCCTAAGCTTGAAGGCTGGGCCTACTACGGCCTAAACAAGCTCGATCAAGCCGTGGCGGAATGGAAGAAAGCTCTTGCGATGCGTCCCGATGCCGAAGTGCAGGCGGCGCTGGACAAGGCCCAGCGCGACAAGAAAGAAGAAGAGAACTACAAGGAAAATGAGAGCAGTCACTTCACCTTGCGCTACAACGGCACGGCCGAGCCGGCGCTGGCTCGCGACGTTTTGCGCACTCTCGAAATACACTACTCCGCCATTGAATCAGAACTCAACTATTCTCCGCCGGAATCCATCGGCGTGATTTTGTACACGCAGCAAGCCTTTGCGGATATTACGCAAGCCCCGGGCTGGGTTGGCGCGCTGAACGATGGAAGAATTCGCGTGCCGGTTCAAGGTCTGTCTGGTGTGGACGGGGAATTGTCGCGCGTGCTGAAGCATGAGCTGACGCACAGCTTTGTCGGCCAAAAAACCCACGGGCGCGCGCCAACTTGGATTCAGGAAGGGTTGGCGCAATGGATGGAAGGCCGCCGCAGTTCTGACAATGCGGAAGTGCTCGCGCAAATTTACGCTGGCGGGCATGCTGCTCCACTCGCTCGCCTGGAAGGCTCCTGGATGGGTTTTGGCGGTGACACAGCTCGCTACGCCTATGCGTGGGCGCTTGCGAACATTGAGTACATCGTGCAAAACGGCGGTATGAGCGACGTCGAGCGCATCCTCGACCGCATCGGTGAGGGCACGTCCGCGGAAGCCGCCGTGCGCGAGGTTACCCGCAGCGATTACAACGATTTGATGCAATCCACCGCCGAGTATCTGCGCAAAACCTACGGCCGGTAGTTTGTCACCTCAACAGTTTGCGAGTAACGCCGCCAGAAGCGCGGCTCGGGCGGGCATCGTGTTAACCAAGATGTGCTCGTGAGAGGAATGAGCGCCATCTCCAACGGCGCCGAGGCCGTCGAGCGTGGGCACGCCAAGCGCTCCGGTCAGGTTTCCGTCCGAGCCGCCGCCGACTGTGCACTCCCCCAGAGAAACTTTCATCTGCTTCGCGAGGGGCTTTGCTCGCGCGAAAAGAGCCGCGCTTACTTTGCGTTCCAGCGGCGGGCGGTCGAAGCCTCCGGAAATCTCCAGCCGTGCGCCTTTGTGGATCGGGCGAAGCGCGTGCAAGCGACGCTCGAGTTTGCGCATGTCAGAAATCGTAAGCGCGCGCAAATCGAGAACCGCGCGAGCACGCTCAGCGATGACGTTGGTGCGCGTCCCGCCCTCAATAAGATCGGCGTTTATCGTCAAGCTACGGTGGAGATCGTTCCAAGCTTCGATTCGTGCGATTTGCTGCGACAGCTCGTGAATCGCGTTAATTCCTTCTTGCGGCGCCAGGCCCGCATGCGAAGCGCGCCCACGCACAACCAGTTCAGCGCTGCCGACGCCTTTGCGCGCGGTCTTCAACAAGCCGCGCGGCCCAAACGAAGGCTCTAACACGAAAACCGCGTCACTACGGCGCGCCTCACTTTCTATCAACTTCCGCGACGCCTCGCTTCCGATTTCTTCATCGGAGGTCCAGAGAAAAACGATTCGCTTCTGCAACGCCACATTGCTTTGCTTGAGGGCTTGCAAAGCGAAAAGCGCCTGGACGATACCGGCCTTCATGTCGAAGGTCCCTGGGCCGTACGCTTTGCCTCCCGAAATCCGGAACGGCATCTTTGCCAGGGTTCCCGTGGCATAAACGGTGTCGTAATGACCGAGGACGAGGAGCTGGCCGGTCGAATGTCGTGGATCCGATGAATGCGAGACACGCAAAATGTCGCCACGATGTTTTTGCGCAATTCGCTCAACCCGCACATCGCGTTTCCACCACTCATCGGCGATCACGGCGCAGCAATGATCCGCGGCCGCCTTTTCCAGGCTTGGCGACTCGGCAGACACAAACTGGCGCAAAACGCCGAGCATTTCCGGCAAGCGTGGCTTCAACAGGCGCAAAAGCTTCTGTGGCAGATTAGCATCGACCATGGCGGGGACATGCTAGCAATGCCTTGGAATCCGAGCAACTCGCCCGAAAAACCCGGGGGAATTGCTCATGGCAGGTCCTCCAAGACGCAAATCCGCCCCGGAACAGCCCTTATCGATAAGGCTGTGGTTCGCATATAATAATAGTTTTGCCAGGGAAGGGCCCAAGCCGCAGAACGCGTGTGCGGCTACGGAGAGCGCGAATGGTCATGGATGTTGTAGAGATTCAAAAGATCCTGCCGCACCGTTATCCCTTTTTGATGGTGGATGCCATCCTTGAATTTGAGCGCCTGAAAAGCATCGTTGGCGTGAAGAACGTCACCATCAACGAAGCGCACTTTCAAGGGCATTTTCCTGGCGCGCCCGTAATGCCGGGCGTCCTGATCATCGAATCGATGGCGCAAACTGGCGGGCTTCTGCTTCTCTTGGAAATTCCTGAGCGCGAAAAGAAGCTTCTTTATTTCGTGGCGGTCGACGGCGCAAGGTTCCGCCGCCCCGTAGTCCCCGGCGACCAATTGAGGATCGAAATGAAAGTGCTCCAGTGGCGCGGCGACTTTTGCAAGCTGGAAGGCCGCGCAACCGTCGAAGGCAAACTGGCCGCGGAAGCCATCCTGATGTGCAAAATGATCGACCGCGAGCCCGCGGCGAAAGCGGAAAAGCCCGCGCAATGAAAAAGTCCCGGAAATGACAAAGAACGAGATTCATCCGCAAGCCATTGTAGCGGCGAGCGCGAAGCTTGGCGCGGGAGTCAAGATTGGCCCGGCTGCAGTGGTGGGCGACGAAGTAGAGCTTGGCGATAGCTGCGTGCTTCACCCTCACGCAGTGGTCCAAGGCCCTTCGAAGTTTGGAAAGAACAATGTTTTTCACGCCTTTTGCGTCATCGGCGGAGATCCACAGGACTACACTTTTCGCGGCGAGCGTGTCGAACTGGTTGTCGGCGACGGAAATATTTTCCGCGAATACGTCACGGTAAGCCGCGGCACGCAAAAGGGCGGCGGCAAAACTTGCCTCGGTAATGACAATTTCATTCTGGCGTATTCGCACATCGGCCACGATTGCCGCATCGGCAGCCACACGCTGTTTGTCAATGGCGCCACGCTTGCCGGCCACGTCACCATCGAGGATTTTGTCACCATCGGCGCATTCTGCCCGGTCCACCAGTTCTGCCGCATCGGCCGCTACGCCTATATCGGCGCATCGACCGTGATTACTCAGGACGTGCCGCCGTTTTCGAAAGTCGTCACCGAGCGCGAAACGAAGAGCTTTGGCATCAACACCATCGGCTTGGAGCGCAAAGGGTTTTCCCTGGAGCGCCTTCAAGCGCTCAAGCGCGCCTATCGTTTGCTTATGCGCTCGAAACTAAACACATCACAAGCCCTTGCCGAAATGAAAAAATCGCTTGGCGATTCCGCCGACGTCCAGGAGCTGATTCGGTTCATCGAAACCGCCGAGCGCGGCATTGTGAAATAGCGTGGCCGGAGCGCACTTCATGCCTGAAGCGAACCACAACACGGGCGGCTGGGGACTCATCGCAGGGAACGGTCGCTTTCCGTTTCTCGTCCTCGAAGGCGCGCGCAGCCAGGGAATCGAAATGGCGGTCATCGCGATTAAAGAAGAAGCCTCGCCCGAGCTCGAAAAAATCACGCCGCGCCTGCATTGGGTCAGCTTGGGCGAGCTGAGCAAAACGATCGCTCTTCTTCATGAAGAAGGCGTTGCTCAAGCGGTGATGGCTGGCCAGGTCAAGCACAATAAGATTTTCAGTTCCATTCGCCCCGATTGGAAACTGGCAAAGTTGCTCTTTTCGCTTCCGCGCAAGAACACGGATTCGCTCATCGGCGCAGTCGCTCGGATACTCGAAGAGGAAGGCATCAAGCTGGTGGACTCGACGCTCTTTCTAAAGCCTCTTGTGCCCGAAGCGGGCGTGCTGACTCGGCGCGCGCCGAGCGAGCACGAAGCAGAAGACATCGCCTACGGGCGCGCTCTGGCCCAGCAAATTGCCGGCATGGACATCGGCCAGACCGTTGTCATCGCGGATCGCGCCTGCGTCGCCGTGGAAGCCATGGAGGGCACCGATGAAGTCATCGCCCGCGCGGCTCGTCTTGCCAATGGCAAACCGTTGGTCATCGTAAAAGTCAGCAAGCCCGGCCAGGACATGCGCTTCGATGTACCCGTGATTGGCTTGCCCACCATCTCACAAATGAAAGAGGGGGGCGCCACCGCGCTTGCGGTGGACGCCTGGCGGACGCTTCTATTTGATCGGCAAAAACTCATCGAGTCGGCGGATGCCGCAGGCATCGCAATGGAGGCATTTGTCCCCGCGAGTGTGCCGGAACCAAAAGCTGCGGCAGGGGGAATCAACAAAGAATGAGCGCGGCGGTTGAATCAAAGAGAGTCCGTGTCGCCGTTGTCGGTACAGGGGAGTTTGGGCGCAACCACGCGCGCGTTTATCGCGAACTCGAAACTGCAGAGTTTGTCGGAGTCTTCGATCAAGATCCGCTCCGGGCGCAGGCCGTGGCAAAGGAATTTCAGGCGCCCGTTTTGCATCGCCTCGAAGATTTGCAGGGCCGCGTTGATGCCGTGAGCGTTGCCGTTCCGACCATCGCGCATGCGCAAGTGGGGTGTCAGCTGATGGAAATGGGCCTCGACGTTTTAGTCGAGAAGCCCATGGCGGTGAATCTCCGCGAGGCCGAGGTACTCCTGCAAGCGGCCCGGAAATGCGGGCGAATCCTGCAAGTGGGGCATGTGGAGCGCTTCAATCCCGCAGTGCTGGCCGTTCAGCCGATTCTCAACCGCCCGCTGTTTTTCGAAGTTCACCGATTGGGTGTCTTCACGCCGCGCAGCTTGGATGTGGATGTAATCTACGATCTGATGATTCACGACCTCGACATTTTGCTCTCGCTCGTCAACGAGCCTGTGACGGAAGTCAAGGCCGTCGGTATTCCTGTTTTGACTGATAAGGTGGACATTGCGCACGCGCGGCTCGAATTTGCCGGCGGCGCGGTTGCCAACGTCACGGCGAGCCGCGTCTCAACCGAGCGCGTTCGCAAGATGCGCTTTTTCCAGCAGCACGAATACATCTCGCTGGACTACGCGCGGCGCGATGCTCTTCGCATCAGCGTGAAAAAATCGGGCCCGCAACCTGAATTTGGATTCGAAAAACTGCATGCCGTAGCCGCCGAACCTTTGCACACGGAGCTTGAAGCTTTTGTCACAGCCGTTCGAACGCGCAAAGAGCCGTGCACCAATGGCGCTGCTGGGCGTGCGGCTCTTGAATTGGCTACCCGGGTGATGGCGAGCATCCAGGAACACGATGCGCGCGTCCAACCTGTAGCAGTCGTCTCCAGAAGCGAAATGACACGATGATCCCTCGTTTCTTAGTTCCGTTCGGAGCTCGCCCGCCGGCTGGGGCCGATGCGGCCACGCAGCGCCGCCGTCCCACTACTATGGACGAGCGCACGCTGGTCCAGGCCATGCTGCCGATTGTTCCGCTGAACGGGCAATCCACGATTCCAACAAATCTGCCGCTCGAATCGATTGCCGCTCGCGTGGTCGTGCCGCGCGACATTAGCCGCGAAGCCTATGGCGTGCGCGAAGATGTTTCCATGCCTTTGCAGCCCACGGACCTCGATGAGCGCATCACTGTGCCTGTGGGCGCAGCGCCTCCCCCCGTCATCGAGCCGATGACCCTCCCGCCACCCGAGGACTTGGTTGAGCCGGACGTCTTCATGACCGGCGAAGTCCATCTTTCTGTTCCGGAAAAGAAAGAAGATAAGGCGAAATGGCAGGTTGTCACGCGCTTCTCGTCGGTTGCGTTTCACCTTCTTCTGCTGACTTTGATTTTGCTGCAATCCAAATTATTTCCAACACGCGAGCCCAGTCAGTCCGAGGTTGACTTGGCACGTAGGCAACTGACGTTGTTGCTTCCTCCTGGAGCATTCGAAACACCCAAGCCTTCTACGCGCCCGCCCGCACCCAAGGTGCATGTGGATCCGAAGATCCTGCGTGAAGTTGCTCCACCTATCGTGCCGGCGCCCGCTCCCGCGCCTCAGCCCGAAAAACCGGTGAGGGAATTGCCGAGTGCGCCCGTTCCCAAGACGACCGCCCCGCCGGCCGATCTGCAGCCAGCCGAGCCAACCCCGAAAGCCGACGCGCCTAAGGCTCCGCTCAAGCTGGAGGCCCCCGATACGCCTCAACCGCAGCATGGATTGATTCTCCCGAAGTCGCTTTCGTCTGGTTCTGGCGTCACCGACGCTATGCGATCGTCACCGAGAATTTCCGCTCCGCGAGCGATTGTGGGAGGCGGCAGGGTTTCCGGCGGCGCGCGAGGAGGCGGTGGCAGCGGCGGAACTGCCTACGGCGGCCTCGAAATGCTGACGCCCGATCAGGGCGTGGATTTTACGAGTTACCTGCAGCGCGTCCACGACGTAATCGAGCGCAACTGGTTCGCCGTCATGCCTCCGTCCGTCGAACTTGGCGATCGGGGTATTGTCGTTTTGACATTCCGGATTAACCGCGATGGCAGCGTTCCCTCCGGCGATCCCAACATCGAGCACAATTCGGGCAAAGAGCCCCTGGACCGCGCCGCTTTTTCTTCCATCCGCGCTTCGAATCCCTTCGACCGTCTACCGCCGCAGTTCAGCGGACCCTACATCGAGCTGCGTTGCACCTACTTGTACAACATTCCGATTGAGGAATATTATCGGCAGAAGTGAAACTGAAGCGCCAACAGGTCTTAGGTAGCCTTTTGCTTGCCCTTTTTGTGCTCATTTTCATTTTCGTCCGCGCGCGGCATCTTCTCTTTCGTTGAATGAAACTCGCCCTACACTTGCCATTTCGCGAAAATTTCACTAGGAAAAAGGTTTGCGCCAGTCACTAGTCCCCAGTCAGCAGTCACCTGCGCTACTCGCCATCGTTGGCCCCACGGCCGCAGGGAAATCCGCGCTTGGCGTCTGGCTAGCCGAACAGCTCGGCGGAGAAGTTGTCGCGTGCGATTCCACGCAGCTTTATCGCGGATTTGATATCGGCACGGCCAAGCCTTCGCTTTCCGAACGCCGCGGCATTCCTCATCATTTGATCGACGTTCTTGCACCTGCGGAAGAAGCTACCGCGGGCGGCTATCGTCAGTTCGCGCTAAAAGTCCTTGAAGATTTGCGACAGCGAAAACGTCTGCCCATCTTCACGGTCGGGACGGGTTTGTATCTGCGCATTTTGCTCGAAGGTCTCGCCGAAGTGCCGCAGCGCTCTGAAGAATTACGTGAGCGGCTGCGCGCTCGTGCGGAGGAGCATACGCCCGGCTATTTGCATCGCCTCTTGCGGCGGCTCGATCCCGAATCGGCGCAGAAAATTGCGCCGGCGGATGAACAAAAACTGATTCGCGCGATTGAAGTCTGCGTGCTCGCCCGCAAACCCATATCCGAATTGCATCGCACAGGCCGCAGCCCGTTGGAGGGCTGGCGGCCGCTTAAAATTGGATTGATGCCGCCGCGGGAGCAGCTCTACGAGCGAATCCATGCTCGGACGGTCGCCATGCTCGCGCATGGATGGTTCCGCGAAGTGCAAAGTTTGCTTCAAAGCGGCTTGAGCGAAAATGCCAAGCCCTTTGATTTCATCGGCTATCGAGAATTGCGGGCGGTCTTGCGAAACGAAATCTCCTTGGAGCAAGCTCGTGAAGCCATCCACCAAGCCACACGGCGCTACGCCAAGCGACAGCTCACTTGGTTTCGCCGAGAACCCGGCGTTCAGTGGTTTCCGGGCTTCGGCGACGATCCCGCGCAACAATCCAGGATCCTCGAATCTCTATCGTCCCTTTTAACAGGCGCGGCCGGATAACCGCTCCTTGTTGGTCGCCGGCCCATCGGCTGCCATCTCTTGCCTTTGAGCAGCAAAGTACTTTGTGTTGAAAATTAGATTTTATTGCAATCTACATTGCGTGGCAATTTACATTGCGGTTTCGGCCTCAGCCTTCTTTCCTCTCTGCTCACTGAAAACAGAAGACTTAGGCTACTGACCAAGTTTTCAAGCGCCTCCGCTGCAGCCGGTTTTGTGGCTCCTTCGTCGGGCCCCAGGGAAGAGCGTATAATGGGGTTCGATTGGAATTGAGGAGTAGCCCCGTCGGCGCCACGCGACCCGGCCAGTTTTCGTGACCAAGACTCCGCATCAAATTTCGACCGCAGAACGCGCTTTGTTGGTGGGTGTGTGGTGGAAGCGCGCGCCTCGTTTTCCTGGCATGCCTGCTGGCGAACAAGGGCGCGAATCGCTCGAGGAATTGGTCGAGCTGGCGCGCAGTGCCGGCGCCGAAATTGCTGGAACCGTTTTCCAGGTGCGCGAGACTGCAGACCCCGCCACCCTGGTCGGGCGCGGCAAACTCGACGAGATTCGCGCCGAAGCAACGGCGCACAAAGCGCCCCTTGTCATCTTTGACAGCAATCTCTCTCCGATTCAGCAGCGAAATATTGAAGCCGCCACGAATCGCCGCGTGATTGACCGCACCCAGCTCATCCTCGATATTTTTGCGCGCCATGCGCGCAGCCGGGAAGGCCAGTTGCAAGTGGAGCTGGCGCAGTTGAATTACCTGCTTCCTCGTTTGACCGGTAAGGGCGTGATGATGTCGCGTCTCGGCGGCAAAAGTGGCGGCGGAGGCGCTGGTGGAGCAGGCGGCGGTGCCGGACGTATCGGCGTGCGCGGGCCGGGTGAAAAGAAATTGGAAACGGACCGGCGCCGCATTCGCGAACGCGTCGGCAAGATTCAAGCCAGCATCGATGAGGTTCGCAAACAGCGGGCGTTGCGCCGCGAGGCCCGCAACGCGGTTCCCCTCGGCACGATTGCTATCGTTGGTTATACAAACGCCGGAAAGTCCACTTTGTTCAATGCGTTGAGTCGCGCCGAGGTTTTGGTTTCTTCGCGAATGTTCGCCACGCTTGATCCGACCATCCGTGCGCTGCGCCTGCCTTCCAACCGCCGAGTGCTTGTATCCGATACCGTGGGGTTCATCCGCGACTTGCCAAAAGGACTGCTCACCGCTTTCCGCGCGACGCTTGAAGAGGTGCAGGAGGCAGCGCTGCTCTTGCATGTAAGCGACGTTTCGAATCCGCATCACGAAGAGCTCGATGCCGAAGTTGACAAAACTCTCTGCGGACTCGGCGTCGACACTCGCCCCCGCCTGCATGTCCTGAACAAAATCGACTGTCTCAGTCCAGAGGAGCGAAAAGAAATAGTGGCCCGCACGGCCAACAGCAGAAGGAGCGCGCCGGTGCTGGTCTCCGCGCTGAGCGGCGAAGGCCTGGACGAACTGCTGCGGCGAATGGACACCGAAATGCCCACGGACCCCGTTTTGCGGCTTTCGATTCGTTTGCCGTTGGTCGAAGGGCGGACTCTGGCGATGATTCACGCGCTCGGACGAGTCCTGCACACTGAACTTGACGATTCGCACATGCGCTTGCAAGCGGAGATTCCAGCGTCCATCGCAAAGCGCTTGCGGCTGAATCAATTCGAGGTCGAGGAAACTTTTCGGCCCGCAGCTTCGTAACGTACAGCAGGAGGCGGAGTTGTGGCCGGACCGCGCCCGCTGCGAGGGCTCCGCCAGGATTGAGGTTGCCATGGCTGCTTTCTTCTTGTGGTGCATTCTTTTCATTCTGTGCTGGCCTTTGGCGTTGCTTGCGCTGGTTTTGTATCCCATCGTGTGGTTGCTCACGTTGCCGTTTCGCATCATCGGGATCACGCTCAATGGCGTTTTTAGCCTGCTTAGCGCCCTTTTTATGCTTCCGGTACGGCTGCTGCGCGGCCCGCGTGCAATCTAATTCACCAGAATCGCAGCAGTCTTACTAACTTCAAGGTAAACTGAAAATTCTCTCGTTTCTCGTTCATTCTTGGCCACTTAATGGGAGGCAGCACCGCACTTTGCTAATCGCCCGAACCTGTGGAAAACGCTGTGGAAACTCAGCAACCCGAACGCGCATGTGCGCAACCTGAGAATCGACGCATCGCTAGTATCCACGCGGGGGGTGGCCATAACTCTAAGTAAAAAAACGGCTTATTGTATGTTACCTTTCTTTAATATTGTGCCTCTAGACCTTTTTCGCTTCCCAGCCCTTCCGGACATTTGCACAGTTGTGCAGCAATCCGCCGGCTCCGCAAAGTCTTTGACATTCTGGGCGGCTGCAGTTTGGGGTTAACGTGAAGGTACCTAAGGTGTGCTGCGTTGCCCCTTGGTATCGCAATCGGTTGTCCCGTTTTACGCGCATTCTTTGCCCGGACCGTCATGTTGACGCATCCTTACACGGAGTCTATAGTGAAACTGCGGTGGCTGATGCCACGGGGCGGCACCCCGCCGTCATTCGCCTATGAATCTTCCGAACTCACTGACGCTGTTGCGGATATTCTTCGTCCCCGTGCTCATTGTGATTCTCCTGACGCGAAGCCCAAACGTAGAGCTTTGGGGAATTTCCATGCACTTCGAGGTTTGGGGAGTCTTGATCTTGCTGGTGGCCGCAGCCACGGATTGGGCGGATGGGTTTCTGGCGCGGAGGCGAGGCCAGGTGACGACGCTCGGGATCCTTCTCGATCCCATCGCCGACAAGCTGCTGATTTCCGCGGCCTTCATTTCTCTGGTCGACATGCACCTGGTCAAAGCGTGGATGGTGGTGATCATTATCGGCAGGGAATTCACAGTCCTCGGCTTGCGGAACATCGCCTCGGCTGAGGGATTCACCATCGAAGCCTCGACGCTGGGAAAAACGAAAATGGTTTTGCAGGTGTGTGCCGTGGCGATCTTGATCTGGGGGTCACGTCACCCGTCGTTCAAACCGCTCGCTCAGATCCTGCTCTGGTTGGTAGTCATCAGCGCCTTGGTTTCCGCCGCCCAGTATTTTTTGCGCTTCTGGAGTCATGTCGACGACAGCATCAAGCAACGCCGGCGGCTGCGCATGCTGGAAGCGCACAAGAAGCCCCAGGATGCAGTGCCTCTCTGAAGCCGACCGCCGTTCTGTCCTCCAATTAGCACGCGAGGCAGTGACCGAAGCTGTCCTTCATCGCCGGCTCCCGGATCGAATTCCGAAAGAGGGCATATTCGACGCGCGGCGAGGCGTGTTCGTGACCCTTCACGTGCGCGGACGACTCCAAGGTTGTATTGGGGTGACCGATCCGAGCGAGCGCCTGGGCGAGGCGATCGTACGCTGTGCCGCCAGCGCCGCGGTGGAAGACCCGCGCTTCACTCCAATGAATAAAACGCAGCTGGAAGACCTGAGCGTGGAAATTTCTCTGCTCTCGCCGCTGGAGCCGATTGATCCGGAAAAAGTTGAAATTGGACGCCACGGCCTTCTCATCGCGCTTCACGCCCAACGGGGGCTGCTGCTTCCACAAGTTGCCGTGGAACACCGCCTCACTCGAGAACAATTCCTTGAGGAAACTTGCCGCAAAGCGGGCTTGCGCCGGGAAGCCTGGCGGGATCCGGAAGCCCGCCTATTTGGATTCACCTGTGAGATATTTTCAGATGCCCAAATCTCCTCGAGTCTTAAAACTCCGCCCACCGCCTGAATAATGCTGAAATCTGATGCCCAGTAAAAACCAAAAGGCCCGCGCGGGGAAACCGCAGCGGGCCTGAACCACTCGACGGGGTTTGGGGCGACTATTCGATCTCGACGTAATCCCCAGCGTAAACCTCGCCGCTGGTAAAGGTGATCATCATCGTCGAAGAATTGCGGCTGACATTGAAGACGATGCCCTCGCCAAGAATTTCCCGGGGCAGATCGTTCCATTCATATCGCTGGGGGGCACTCCCGAATCCATACATGGTGAATTGGTAGTTTTTGGTCTGCGGAACCGTCTCAGCGTGGGAGCCCTCGTAACGGAAAATGCGGTAGTAGTCCCCTACCTTGACGCCCTGGTTGGCTCCGAGGTTTACATAGACAGTGCTGTTCTGCCCATAGGTGGAGGTAAGGTCTTTTCCGATCACCACCATGGCGACGGGCTTGCCAGTAACTGGAGCAAAATGGTCAAAAGGGGCGCGCTCTTTGAATGGAGGTGACGGGCGATCCTGGTACGGCAGCACGATATCGCCGCGCTGCATGTAGTCGCAGGAGAAATTGATTTGCGCGATCGAAACCTTGGGCTGAACGGTTACGACGCGAACTTGCCCGGCGTCAATGTAGGGCGTGCCCATGGCCTTCATGAGCTTTTGTTGCCACTTGAACCAGCGCACGTCGGTTTCACTGATCCAGGCGGACTGAACGCCGACCTCGTTGGCGTTGGGGCGCACGACGGTAAACCGATCACCCACGCGAACACCCTTGTCCTGACCGCGGTTGATATAGACGTAGTCTCCGCGGGTGAAGGTAATCTTGTAGTTGGATTGCTCGCCTGAAATGAGCCGAAACTCTTCCGGCAACTTCTGGTCGGAGTAGAAACCCGAGCAGTTGACCATGTTGTAGTCCGGCTGGGCCACAGTCGCCGGAGCATTCTGGGGAGCGCCCTGCACGGTCAAGCCTGCGGCAGCCAGGCAACCGGCACAAAGCAAAGCAGCTAGTTTCGCGCGCATTCCATAACTCCTTTGAAAACACGCCCTAAGGGGCCGTGCGGGAACGTTTCTCAGCGAAAATAACAGGCCCATGATAGCACGTCAACGGATAGGCCAGGGTTGCTTTACATACTTGATACGGCATACTAGGAGCCGTATTTTCAATAGCTTGGAGGCAAAAGCCGGCTATGCCCGTGTTTGGCAAGGGAGTTGGGAGGGTCTGCGCTGTGGTGGCGGGGGCGAGTGCAAAGGAAATGTCCCGTCAGCTCCGTATGGGCCTGAAGAGCACTCCGACGGTAGAGCTGCGGCTCGACTGGCTGAAGAACGATGCTGAGCGCGCGAACTTTCTAAGATGGCTTAAAGAATTTGGCTCGGCGAAAGCGACGCTGCTCGCCACGTGCCGGCGCCGCGAAGGAGGGGGCAAGTTCGCCGGCGACATTGATGGCGAACTGTACTGGCTGATGCAAGCTCGCGAGGCGGGTTGCGAGTGGTGCGACCTGGAGATGGAAACCTACCGCGAATTGCCGGAAGGCACTCTCAGAGAATTTCCTTTGCCTCACCGAATCCTTCTTTCGATCCACGATTTCGAATGTACGCCGAAATTGCCGCGAACCGTCAGCGTGGCGCGGCACGGAGTGGTGGATGCCGTCAAGATTGCCGCGAAGGCGAAAACCATCGAGGACAGCCTGCGTTTGCTGAGAGTGGCGCGGCGGTCGCGGAGCTTCGTTGGCGTCCCGATGGGCGACGTTGGTTTGCCGGCGCGCATTCTCGCCCTGCGCGAAGGGAGCGAGTTGGCTTACGCGCCGGTGGAGGAAGCGACGGCGCCGGGACAAGTCTCGCTCGACGAGATGCTTCATCTCTATCGGGCGCATGAACTCACGCGTGCGACGAAAGTTTACGGAGTGATTGGCGACCCCATCGGCCACTCGCTTTCGCCGGTGCTCCACAATACGGGATTTGCTGTACGGCGCATTAACGCAGCTTACTTGCCTTTTTTGGTGAATCGGTTAGGCGATTTTCTGAAAGCGATACCGGAATTTGGGATCTGCGGCTTCAGCGTGACCTTGCCGCACAAGCAAACAATCCTCAAGCATTTGAAGGAGTGTGAGCCCCTGGCCGCGGAGATCGGCGCCGTGAACACGGTCGTAGTCCGGCGAAATGGCTCTCTGTATGGTTGCAACACGGATTACGTCGGCGTGTTGAAAGCCCTGCAGAAAAAGCACCCGATCAAAGGCAGCCGTGCGTTGATTTTTGGAGCAGGCGGCGCCGCACGAGCCGCAGCGTTTGCGCTGGCCCGCGCCGGGGCTTTTGTGGGCATTTGCGCGCGGCGCGAGAAAACAGCCAGGGAATTGGCGCGCGCGGTTGGCGGCGAAGTCATTGCACGCCGGGCGCTTCGCACGGAGCGGTTTGATGCCATTTTGAATGCCACGCCCGTTGGCATGCATCCTCACGAGAATATTTCCCCTTTGTCCGCAGATGAGCTACAATGCCGCATCGTCATGGACCTTATCTACCGGCCCGAGAGGACGAAGCTCTTGAAGATTGCCGCGCAAAAAGAGATAGCCACCGTGTCCGGCGTGGAGATGTTTCTCGCACAAGGCTTCGCGCAGTGGGAAATCTGGACCGGTAAGCGCGCCCCGGAAGCCGCCATGCGCCGCGCCGTCCATTCCGCGCTGCGATGGCGTTCCTAGCTTTTTTTCCCTTCCAGCGGTAAACAACAGGCATTCACGCTCCTTTAACAAAAGCCGTTTGTACTTCGGACTTTCAACGTTGGACCGTACACTCATTCACCCATGATTCAGCCTGACTTTCACGAATTTGAACGGCTCGCCAAACAGGGAAACCTCATTCCCGTGTACGACGTTTTTTCCGCCGACTTGCTTACTCCTGTGAGCGCTTATCTGCGGATCGCGCAGGGCGCACGATACTCTTTTCTGCTCGAAAGCGTCGAGGGCGGCGAAAAAATCGCGCGCTACACGTTCGCGGGCGCGCATCCCGAGGAAGTTTTTCGCTATGGCAACGGCGCGTGCGTAATGGAAAGCCGCGACCGCCTGGTCTGGGAGGAGCGCGACCCGATTTCTTTTTTGCGCGAGCGCATTGAGCGGTTCCGGCCGGTGCGCCTGCCCGGCTTGCCTCCGCTCGTGGCCGGCGCCATTGGCTACTTCAGTTATGACATGGTGCGACTGATCGAGCGCTTGCCCAAGCGTCTGCGGGACGAAATTGGCCTTTACGACGCGATGCTGATGTTCTACCACGGGCTGATTGCCTTCGATCACGTGCAGCATCGCTTGTGGATCGTCCGCAACGTTTTCACCGAAGGGCGGGGAAATCTGCGCGCGAAATACAACGCCGCCGTGCGCGAAATCAAGGAAACGCGGCGCCTGCTGGAAGAGCCAGTTGCCACAGAGCGCGTGAAAAAAGCGGAGAAGGCTCAGAAACGCAGCGCGTTGAAAGTCGGCTCGAACTTCCGAAAGCCTGAATACCTGGACATCGTTCGCAAAGCCAAGCAGTACATCCGCGCGGGAGACATTTTCCAGGTCGTGCTCAGCCAGCGCTTCTCGGTGAAGGCAAGGGTGGAACCGTTTGCTGTGTATCGCGAGCTGCGCGCGCTGAATCCGTCGCCTTATCTTTTCTATTTGCAACTGAACGACGTGGCTGTGGTCGGCAGCTCGCCGGAAATGCTTGTTAAGGTTCAGGGCCGCGACGTTTTTTATCGGCCGATTGCCGGGACGCGTTGGCGCGGCAAAGACGAGGCCGAAGACCAGCGGCTCGAACGCGAAATGCTCGAGAGCGAAAAAGAACGCGCCGAGCACATTATGCTGGTGGACCTGGGCCGCAACGATTTGGGCCGCGTGTGTGACTACGGCACGGTAAAGGTGGAAAAGCTGCTCACGGTAGAGCGCTACTCGCATGTCATGCATCTGGTTTCGAGCTTGCGCGGCCGCCTGCGGGAAGACGTGGACTGCTTCGATGCGCTGATGGCGTGCTTTCCGGCGGGAACGGTTTCCGGCGCTCCGAAAGTGCGTGCGATGGAGATCATCGAGGAACTCGAGCGCACGCGACGCGGGATTTACGCGGGTGGCATTCTCTACTTGGATTTCGCGGGCAACCTCGATTCCTGCATCGCTCTTCGAACTATGGTGGTCAAGAATGGCGTGGCGTACGTGCAGGCGGGTGGCGGAATTGTTGCGGATTCCACGCCGGAGGGCGAGTATCAGGAAAGCGTGAACAAGTCGAAGGCCCTGTTGACGGCACTGGAAGCGGCGGCGAGAACGAGAAGGAAGTAAAGAGGTGAGGAAGTAAGGAAGTAAGGATGTAAGGAAGCAAGGAAAAGATGATCCTGTTGCTCGACAACTACGATTCGTTTACCTACAACCTCGCGCAGTACTTGGGGGAATTGGGTTGCATGGTCGAGGTGCACCGCAACGACAAAATCACGGTTGATGAAATTGCGCGCCGCAAGCCCGAGCGTATCGTGATTTCCCCCGGACCATGCACGCCGCAAGAAGCAGGCATCTCGGTGGAATTAATCGAACGGCTAGCCGGAAAATTTCCGATTCTCGGGGTGTGCCTCGGCCACCAGGCCATCGGCGCGGCGTTTGGTGGGAAGATCGTTCGCGCACCGAAACTTTTTCACGGCAAGACGAGCGAGATTCATCACGACGGGAAAAATATTTTCCGCAAGCTGCCCGATCCGTTTACTGCGACGCGCTACCACTCGCTGATTGTGGAGAGGAAGTCGTTGCCGCGCGAGCTGGCCATCACAGCCGAAACCGACGACGGCATCATCATGGGTCTTCGCCATCGCCGCTACAAAATCGAAGGCGTGCAGTTCCACCCCGAATCGGTACTCACGGATTGCGGCAAACAACTCCTTTCCAACTTCCTCTCTTTGTAGGGGCGCAGCATGCCGCGCCTGGCTTGGCGCAATCCTTCCTTGGCTCAGAACGCAAGGCTTGCCTGTAAGTCACACGAGAAACACTTAGGAACGCAAGCCTAGTAACCTGAAAGCGAAGCTAAAAAAGTCACCGGGTCTTACCTGGGGGTGAAATGAAAAGACTCATCGCGGCAGTAGTCTTGCTACTAGGTCTGGCAAATTTCCAAACAGCTCAGGAAGAAAACAGCAAGCATGTTGTGCTGCCAAGCCCGAAACTATTGCGTTGCAAATCTTCCGATTGCTTTCAGCTGTGGGTGGAGAGCCCTCACGAAGCAAATATTGTGTTCCCGAAGCAAACGAGGATTGATATGAATGGAGATTGTCTTTACGCCTTGACGGCGGTGTACGACAAACCCGTCCCTCTCGACCAAGTAAAGGCGGCGATAAACGCGCGCTATGGAAAATGGGCCCTTGCCCAGTTTGCGGATTCACCGATGAAACTCTGGCGCGTGGAGTCTGAGAAGTTCGCGATTTCACTGAGTGTCGCCGATAAAGAGGATGAAAAGATGAATTTCGCGGACGCAGGAACGAAAAAGGTTATCTACATAGCCTTTAGCGGAAGGTCTGCCTGTAGCGTGCCTTGAAGCGCGACGGTTTGTCGTTGGACTGCCGGGCGTCTGACCAACATTCCTAGAAACTCTTACCAGTTCAAATCCGCGAGGATGACGCCGTAGATTTCCATGCCTTTCCAGAGATGGCCGAGGCGCACGTTCTCGTCAGAGCTGTGTTGGTGATTGTCGTAGTTCACGATGGGCACGCCAATCCACGGCAGCCCCAAATCTTCGAAAATGTACATGGGCACGCTGCCGCCGAGCGCTGGAGCAACGACTGCGGTTCCACCCGTGGCTTCCTGCACCACGCGCACGAGCTCTTTCGAAACCGGCAAGTCCATGGGCGTGCGTGAAGCCCGGTAGCCACCTTCGTAAATGACTTTCGCAATTCGCGCGTGAGCGCGCCGTTCGTCCATCGTGGGCTCATGGTCAACCACGTAGAATCCCTGCTTTCCGATGAACGCCGCGATTTGATCGAACTTTTTTTGTGGATCTTCTCCTCGGACTAGTCGCGCGTCCAGCGAAGCCTCCGCTTTATCCGGCACAACGTTTTGCGATTGCGCGCCTACATACGCGCTGCGCACTCCGCGAACGTTCAACGATGGCTCCATGATCAGCTCCACGAGTTTCTTTCCACCGCCCTCCGGCTTCGCGATGCCTAGCTCGCGCTCGAGTTCCGCATCGTTGTCCGGCATTTCGGCGAGCGCTTTTTTCTCGGCATCACCCAGCGGCGTCACATCGTCGTAGTAGCCTTCGATCAGCACGCGACCATCCGCGTCTTTCATCGACGCCAGCAGTCGCGACATTTCCATCGCCGGATTTGGCGCCCAGTTGCCGTAGTGCCCGCTGTGCAGCCCGCGCACTGGCCCGTACACAGTGATCTCAATCCCGATGTCCCCGCGATTGCCGAAGAAAATCAGCGGCCGCCCGCTTTGGTGGACCGGCCCATCAGCAGTGATGAGCAGATCTGCGCCAAGCAAATTTTTGTGCAGCTCAAGCGTCTTCTGCAGATTGGGCGACCCCGCTTCTTCTTCGCCTTCGAAAATCACCTTTAGGTTGACGCCCAACGGAATCTGCTTCGTGCGCAAAGCGTCGAGCGCGGCAAGCAGCGCCACGATGGGCGACTTGTCGTCCGAAGAAGATCGCGCATAGATGCGCCAGTCGTCCTTATAAATCGAGCCGTGCCCGGGTGCCGCGGAAGGGAAGGGAATTCGCTTTCCGCCCGCTTCGATCGCGGCATCGCGCAGCACGGGTTCGAATGGAGCGCCGTCGGTCCACGCTGCGGGATCGACGGGCTGGCCGTCGTAATGGGCATAAAAAATCACCGTGCGCTTTGCTTCCGGAGTAATCAACTTTCCAAAAACGACCGGACCGCGGCCGCCAATCGGCAGCAGATGCGTCTCAATTCCTCGCGCCTCCAGCATTTCGCGAAGATGGGCTGCATTCTTTTGAATGTTCTCGGTGTCGCTGGCGATGTTGGGAATGGCCAGAAATTCGCTCAACTCGCGAACGATGCGGTCCTCATTTTCCATGCGGTATTCGCGCACGTCCTGGGCGACTTGCGCCGGCTTGGTCGGATTCGCTTTCTGTGCGAGCGCCAAGCACGGCCAAAAAACAATCAACAACGGAATCGCAGCTGGCTTCAAAAGAGTTCTCCTCAGATTTCCTGCAGTGACGTCATCCAGCATTCGTAAACGCAATCAGCTTCGCAAGTTTTTCGCCTGCTGCTCCGGAAGCGATGATACGCGATGCCAATTCCGCACCTTCCCGGAAGTCAGCTGCCACTCCGGCTGCCACCAAAGCGGCCGCGGCATTCATCACCACGATGTCGCGCGCTGGTCCGGTTTCACCGCACAGAATGCGCCGCAGGTGCGCGGCATTTTCCGCCGCTGTTCCGCCGCGAATGGCTTCGAGCGGTGCGCGCTTCACTCCGAACTCCTCGGGCGTCACTTTGAATTTGCGCACCGCGCCTTTTCGCACTTCCGCGACCTCGGTCTCTCCGGCCAATGAAATTTCATCCAGTGCGCCTGCGCCATGCACTACGAAGGCGTGTTCCGCGCCCAATTCCGCCAGGGCCGCAGCCACCAGATCAATCGCTTCGGCCGAGAAAACACCCACCACCTGCGACTGCGCGCCCGCAGGATTTGTCAGCGGCCCCAATAAATTGAACACCGTTCGCACGCCAATTTGTTTTCGCGCCGGAGTGGCATGCCGCGTCGCCTTGTGCGCGGCTTGCGCAAACAAAAATCCAATGCCAATTTCCCGGATCGCTCGCCCGTAGCGTTCGAACGGCAAATCGATGCGCACGCCCAGTGCTTCTAGCACGTCCGCTGAGCCGCTTTGCGAACTTGCCGCGCGGTTGCCGTGTTTGGCCACGTGCGCGCCCCCCGCTGCCGCGACCAGCGCCGCCGCCGTCGAGATGTTGAACGTTCCGGAGTTATCGCCGCCCGTTCCGCAAGTATCAACCATCTTCGCAGGCCGCGGCTCGCCATCCACAAACACTGGGGTGGCGTACCAACGCATCACCTGCGCGAACCCCGCGAGTTCCTGCACCTGAACCGTTCTTCGGTTCAGCGCCATCAGCAGCCGCACAATCTCCGGCGTCTCCACGCGCCCCGAGAGCAGCTCTTCCATCACTTCTTCCGCTTCCCGGCGAGAGAGGATGTGCCCCGCTTCCACTTGGTCGATCAACGAGAGGCTCATTACGTAATGCGCGCGCAATCGCTTGGCTGTGAAAACAATTTGAGATTTGTCTTCATTTGGCCGCTTCGCGCGTCCTTGCTCCTGCTTCTGCTTCCGAGTAAACTTGTGTGTTTGCGATGACCTCAAAATACTAACACTGGAAGACTGCTCCGTGGTCGAACGGTAGATGGAATCCTGATGAAAATTCATGAGTATCAGGCGAAAGCGATTCTGTCGCGCTATGGCGTAACCACTCCGCGGGGCGAAGTCGCTTTCACGAAGGAAGAGGCTCGCGAAGCCGCGCAGCGTTTGAAATCCAATATTTGCGTGGTGAAGGCGCAAATCCACGCGGGCGGGCGGGGCAAGGCGGGCGGCGTCAAACTGGCGCGCTCGGCAGATGAAGCAGCCGATCTTGCCAGCCACATTCTTGGCATGAAACTGGTCACCCCACAGACTGGACCTGGCGGGCGGATCGTCAAGCGCTTGCTCATCGAAGAAGGCCTGGATATCAAGCGCGAGCTATATCTCGGGCTTCTTGTGGATCGCTCCAGCAGCCGCGTCGTTTTCATGGCCAGCGCTGCGGGCGGCATGGAAATCGAAGAGGTGGCCAAGGAAAATCCCGCGGCTATCCTGCGCGAGACGATTCATCCGTCGGTTGGGTTGCAGCCCTATCAAGCGCGCAAAATCGCTTTCGGCCTGGGTTTGCCTATCGAAGTGATGAATTACGCGACGCCGTTTTTGCAAGCGCTTTACCGCGCGTTCACAGACACCGATGCTTCGCTGCTTGAAATCAACCCGTGCGTTCTGACGGGTGATGGCAAGCTCGTCGCGCTCGACGCCAAGATGACGTTCGACGACAACGGCCTCTTCCGCCACAAAGAACTTCGCGAGCTGCGCGACCTCGATGAAGAGGATCCGCTCGAAGTCGAAGCCTCGAAGCACGGGCTAAATTACATCAAGCTCGACGGAAGCGTGGCTTGCATGGTCAATGGCGCCGGGCTCGCGATGGCTACCATGGACATCATCAAATACGCAGGCGGCTCGCCGGCGAATTTCCTGGACGTCGGCGGCGGCGCTTCCGCTGATCAAGTCAAAAATGCGTTTCACATTCTCATGAGCGATCCCGCCGTCAAGGCAGTCTTCATCAATATTTTCGGCGGCATCCTGCGCTGTGATGTTCTTGCCACTGGCGTGGTCGCCGCCGCCAAAGATCTTCACGTCAAAGTGCCCATCGTGGTTCGCATGGAAGGCACGAACGTGGAAGTCGGCCAGCAAATTCTTCGCGACAGCGGCTTGAATTTCACCATCGCCAACGGCATGAAGGACGGCGCGCAAAAGGTCGTGGCCCTTGCCGGAGGTGCGCGATGAGTGTTCTAGTGAATGAAAAAACGCGCTTGATCGTGCAAGGTTTCACCGGGCGCGAAGGAACATTTCACGCGCAGCAAATGATCGAGTACGGCACCAACGTAGTCGGTGGCGTGACCCCGGGAAAAGGCGGCACCAAGCACCTCGAACGGCCCGTTTTTAATACCGTCGCGGATGCCGCGAAAGCAACTGGAGCGAACGCATCGGTGATTTTTGTTCCGCCGGCTTACGCTGCCGACGCGGTTCTCGAAGCTGCGGACGCCGGACTTCCGCTGATCGTTTGCATCACCGAAGGCATCCCCGTTCTCGACATGGTGCGTGTCGCCTCGGTAGTCGATTTCAAGAAGACGCGCCTCATCGGTCCCAACTGCCCGGGCATCATTTCGCCCGGCAAATGCAAAATCGGCATCATGCCCGGGCGCATTCACAAACAAGGCAATGTAGGAGTGGTCAGCCGGAGCGGAACTCTCACGTACGAAGCGGTGGATCAATTGACCAAGCTCGGCATCGGCCAGTCCACCTGCATTGGCATCGGCGGCGATCCCATCATCGGCACGCCCTTCCTCGACGCCATCAAACTTTTCAATGACGATCCCGACACGCATGCGATTGTCTTGATCGGTGAAATCGGCGGCAACGCGGAGGAGAAAGCCTCGGAGTGGATCAAAACCAATGTGAAGAAACCGGTCGTCGGATTTATCGCGGGACAAACCGCACCACCAGGCCGCCGCATGGGCCATGCCGGAGCCATCATCAGCGGCGGCCAGGGCACCGCCAAGGACAAATACGCCGCGATGGACACTGCCGGCATTCGCTGCGTCCAAACGCCCGCGGATATTGGCTCCACTGTCGCCACCGTATTGAAATAGCCCTACGTTCTCAAACTAACTTTCTGGAGGATTCTCTTCGTGGCAATTGAGCGGACGTTTGCAATCATCAAGCCCGATGCGGTTGGTCGGAATCTTCAAGGGGAAATTCTTTCGCGTATCCACAAAGCCGGATTCAAAATTGTCGCTATCAAATCGATGCGCTTGACGAAGGAAGAAGCCGGGGGCTTCTATGCGGTTCACCGCGCGCGGCCTTTTTTCGGCGAGCTTACCGACTTCATGAGCTCCGGAAAGATTTTCGCCATGGTCCTCGAAGCGGAAGGGGCCATCTCCAAATGGCGCGACACCATGGGCGCTACCGATCCCAAGAAAGCCGCTCCTGGAACCATTCGCAATGACCTCGGCACCAGCATCGGCAACAACTGCACGCACGGCTCCGATGCGCCGGACACGGCCGCCTTCGAAATCGGCTATTTCTTCTCCGGCCTGGAACTCATTTGAATTTGGCTTTTTGCTGAACGGGCCGCGACATTGCGCGGCTAAGACTTTGGCGATTGATTCACCACTACGGTCGGTCCGGGCTTTCGACCGGCTTCCGGTGATGGTGATTCCTCTCATAAGCAAACACCGAACCTCCCGCCGC
>Ga0187778_10000148_pt1 | contig 47272 bp, 48 predicted proteins | sample 1015_Q2_SP5_20_M_FD_132418 | JGI IMG/M metagenome (GOLD analysis project Ga0187778, IMG submission 132418) | Tropical peat soil microbial communities from peatlands in Department of Meta, Colombia - 1015_Q2_SP5_20_MG | ecosystem: Environmental > Terrestrial > Soil > Wetlands > Peat | place...
TGTAAACTTTATGTTTCATCTCAGGGTATTGATTTTCTATGCCTGTTATATACTGTAATTTAATGTGATACCCTGAAAATACCCTATTTATTGATGAAAATTATTCCTAACCCCTGTTATATTTTGATTATATAGTTCTTAGCGCCGCCGTCAGAGGGTTACAGCAAAATACAATAGATGGGAGGGAAGGCGTATGAAGAGAAGTAACCTGGTATTGATGGTGACGTTGTTGATGGCAGTAACTTTATCCAGCTGTACATCGGTTGGTACTCTCGGGGTTGTTACACGGACCTCGGCTGATCCTGCGGCGGTGTTGAAAAACGGACAGTCATACAAAGAACTGGGGCCAACAGAAGGCGAGGCTTGCCGCTACTTTCTTTTGGCAATAGTTCCATGGGGCGATGCAACATTTTCAAAGGCAGTGGATAATGCTCTCGCAAAGTCAGGGGGCGACGCTTTGGTTAATGTTACAGTGACCAATAGCCTATACGGGTTCATACCAATTTACAATTTCTTCTCTTACACGTGTACTGAAGTCAAAGGAATAGCCATCCAGCTGGAAAAGAAGTAAGTCCTGTTCGATTTCGCTAACTCCAATGAACGTATTAGCCAGCGGTGAAGTGACGCGGGTAGCGTGAAGTTCAACCCAGTTAGGAGGTGCAATTCGCAGCTTTAAGTTATTTCCGAATTCTATTTCGGGATGTTGTTGTCGTTAATACTGAGAGAGCCAATTCTCCGCAACATATTTTACTGTAGGGTTCATAATCTTAGGGAGAGACCTTATCACTTCCCTGCAACCAACCTTACACCCATATCGAATGCCTTTTTGCAATCCAGTGGGAATACTTCTTCATGCCTCTGCTTCTTCTTCACGGGGTCAAAACGGGTTGCAAGAACCTTGGAATAGTCATCAAACTGGTATGTATCATAGCTGCACATATATTCAGACTCCCCAAAAATTCTCCGAAGAGCCGCATCATAGCGGTTAAAATTGACTGCATACCCCCATTCCTTCATGATATCCTCAGTGACGTTCATCGTATAGATGAATCCCGTCTTTATCTTACCGGTAAATAGTGAACCCGGGGGATTGGTATAAGTCATGTACTGAAACATCAGACGCTCCAGGAATGACTTCATCTCGCCTGAGATATCACCCCAATAAATAGGGGAACCCATCAAAATGGCATCCGCCTGTTCAATCCTGCTGAAGAGAGGGGCAAGGTCATCCTGAACAGCACACCTGCCATAGCTTTTTCCACCGATGGTCTTACAGGCAAAACAACTTATGCACCCTTTATAGTTGAGGTCATAGAGATGAATCAGTTCAGTTTTAGCCCCCTGTGAGGCACCACCTTCAAGAGCTTTTTGCAGTAGGGTTGCTGTGTTCCATTTCTTTCTTGGACTTCCATTGAAAGCCATTATTTTCATGAGATTAGCCCCTGACGAGTATTGTTTACAGCCAGTCAAAACACAATTATGGTTTCTGCAGATCAAACCTCTGAAATTTTAATCTAAGCAGGGATGGATTTCAATTCTTTTTCGTTAGATATGCCTAGGAATGATATCAGCGCATCCTAAGTCTATTTCTCTGCTCTACACTTCATGCTGAGAACTTGAAGGTCAGAGGTTCAAAACCTCTAACGCTACCGAACAAATCAAAGGGTTACAGCTTATGCTGTCACCCCTTTCTTTACTTCTGCGGTAATTTTCTAACACGATTCGACCGGCCGCCTCAAAGGGCGCTACAGCAAACCCTCCTCCCCAGAGGCCCCCTGATCAGACTCCCGGCAGGAAGAAGAACAGCGCTCCTATCAGGGCGTAGAGGATTAGCAGCTGGAGGCCGTTGAGCCAGTTGGTTTCCCCGTCTTTGGACGTGAGGCTCACCAGGACCGCGCAGCCGAACAGTGCCACCAGCTCCGCGTTGCTGAAGTGAAGGTCCACCGGATGGCCGAACAGCCGCGACGCGAACACCAGCACCGGCACCACCATCAGAATGATCTGGGTACCAGCGCTCATGCCGATCTCGTAAGCAAGTTCCATCTTGTTATTGAGGGCCGCCTGGATAGCGCTCCATATGGCCGCGACGTTGCCTATTGTGCCAATCACCACGATGCCGATGAACAGATCGGTCAGGCCGAGGGCGGATTTCACCGTATCGACAGACTCGGCCACGAAATCCGATAGGAAGGCGATCAGTACGCTGGACAGCGCCAGAACGCCTATGGCTGCTAGGGTTGCGGGGCCAAATTTCGAAGTAGCCACTGACGAACGGCGCGCGGCATCGGCCCGGGCGCGGGTGAACGTGAATATCAAAGATGCGATGTACATGAGAAAAAGTAAGGCAGCCACGCTCAGAGAGATTTGCCCGGCAGAGTTGGCTCCAGATTTCGTCGAGTGGGTCAGGGCGCCGATATATAGACTCGGGAGGAACATGGCGAGCGACGCTAGGATCAGGTTGTTACAGGCATCACTGGCGGGCTGTGCCGGAAATTTCACGGTGCCGTACTTGAGTCCTGCCACCAGCATCGCCGCGCCGATCACGGTCAGCACGTTGCCGATGATTGCTCCGACCCAGGCGGCCTTCGCAAGCTCTCCGAGCCCTTTGGAAACCGCGATGAGGCCGAAGATGAGTTCTGGCAGATTGCTGAACGCGGCGTTCATCATGCCGCCCCATGTGGGCCCCACCACTTCGTCCAGTTTGTCGGTGGCATTGCCGATCCAGGCTGAACAGGCCACCATCGCCAGAGAGGCCGCTATGAAGAGCCACAACTCGTTGTGCAGCGCCGGGACATACCCCATGAGGAAGGCGATGGGGATGAAGATTGCCAGCCAATTGATCCCGGGCTTGAGAAATCTGCGGATGGCCGATTCATTCACGTAAACTCACCTCAACTTTTTTATTGTAGCGAACAGGAACAGTTATTGCAACATTTTTATAAACGATCAGCAGACACCGAGTTTAGATTGGGCTTCTGCACATGGATGCAGCTTAGTTCTACGATCGTTGCGGGTCTCTGAGGCGCGAGATCCTACTGTAACAATAATTTAACAGATTTTACATATTCATGTCACATTTATCTGGTACAGTTTACATTGTCCTGCATATATACGGGCAAAATCGACAGAAGTCTAATATCAGCTGACAACAACCGCGGAAGACGCAGGGAACAGCGATCACTATGGCCTCGATTTCCTGAGATAATACCGCTATTGTCTGCGCCTTCTGCGTCAGGATAATTGAATCTGGTGAAAAGAACAGCAGCGTGCCGATTCCGCGACATATTATTCCCGGAAGTAAAATAAATCTCTGGAGGTTTGGATATGAAGATACAGGATATTACTAAAATTGGTTCTAAGATTGGAGTAAAGAGTGGTAAATTGAACAAGATACAGCTTATAAGGGCTATCCAAAGGGCCGAAGGGAACAACGAGTGCTTCTCTACATCGCAAGTCAAGACATGTGGTCAATTGGCTTGCTTATGGCTGGAAGATTGCAGTAAATAAATTGGATTTAGATCAGGGGGGCTCTAATCACTTCACTACCTGTAAATTAACTGCCTCAGGGGCGGAGTAATACTATTTCTTTTATCATGGGTACTGACGTTGCTGGTGCATTCTCGGGCAATAATCGATGTCTAAAGATACCATAAACAATATACAGTGTCCTGACTGTGACTCGGAAGCTGTGTATCGCGACGGGAGAGCACGTACAGGAAAACAGCGATATCTCTGCTTAATGTGCGGTTTTCAGTTCACAATATCCCATCGAGTGCATGTAGGAGAGAGGCCTTCATGCGAGATCTGCGGAAGCGGCATGCATGTCTACCGGAAGGAGCAAGGCATTGTCCGTTTCAGATGTTCGCGGTATCCTGTCTGCAAGACATACAAAAAAATTCTGATGGCAGAATTCGGTAACGAGAAAAAAGATCCCATGGATTAAGATACTCAATTTATTTCTGTGTGTCCTCATGCTTCCCATGAGGAGTCATCCCGGATCGCTGTCCCCTTGCTTGTTGGCGCAAATAAAGCACTTCTCATAAAGGGCAACCCGAGCGTTTCAGTATGCCCACACGGCAAGGAATGGGAAGCAACGATTAAATCAACGCGAAATATTTTTTAGGGCTATTCGGAGGGTTCTTATGGGTTTCTTAAAATGGAGCAAAAAGTATTCGGTAAATGTGACAGAAATCGACGAGCAACACAAAAAACTTATCACTCTGATTAACGAAATGTACGATGCCATGAATATCGACAAAGGGAAGGATATTTTAGGAAATGTTATAGCGAATTTGGTGAATTACACGGTTTATCATTTCAACACTGAAGAACTCTTGCTTCAGCAATATGACTATCCACATTATAAAGAGCACAAGGAGCTACATGATATTTTGTCTAAGAAGGCGCGGAACCTCAAGGAATCCTTCGACCATGGGAAGTGGCCAACGACCATTGACGTGATGCTTTTACTTACGAGCTGGCTGAATGCCCATATTCTCGTGGAAGATAAGAAATACGAGCCCTACCTTTGCAGCAAAGCAAACCGGTAAATCATTTAAAATGGTCGACTGTGGAGTTGTCGCAAGAAATATTATTGCAATTATTGCTTACCTCCCTAGATTAGGGTAAGCTCTGTCCCGGAGCTATATTCGCTATTACAGCTCTAAGCAATGATGCGCTATGCCCTAACTGGATATAGGCCTCTTCTTTTGTCATGTTCCTGTCTTCAGAACGAAGCTTTAAACCGAGTTGTCTCGATATATTGGCTATCCTTGCTATCTCTTTTGCCAAGTCCTCCTCAAAATGATCTGGCCTTAATTTTATTTCATACATATTCTTTTCAATATCGCGGAAATTTTCCAATATGCCATCATCTACAATTCCATCATTGGCAGAATGGTGGGCTTTATTGAAACCATCGTAGGGTATATTGTGAAGCGGCTGGCTAAGATCACCGATGTAATGAACAGCAAAAGCCATGTGATATTCAGCGAACTTCCCAGAAGATCTCACCTTCACATAGTCTCTAAGAGAAGCGATTATTGCTCCATAAAGGTGACCTTCCTTATCGGTTGGGTCATTGTATTTGTTAACCTGATCGAAAACCATTTTATCGGTAACGCTGATATTTTCATAATTGTTATAAAAGTGATTCAGTCCTTCCAGATCACCAGCCTTCGTTTTCGTAATATCCGCGCCTGCAGCATTAAACCAGTACTTGTATCGTGCTGCTTTCGCAATGGCGGCGTGCGTTTGATCATACCACGGATATGAGGGGGTAGCGCACAGATACAGCCCTAGAAAGATTAATGTCCAGACAGTCCGTTTTAAAAATGGTATCTTCACCGTTCTTCCTTTATCTGGCTGGATCTTCTTGCAGTGATTTCCGGTTTTCCATTATACAGCTGTATTTGACCTGACACGCAAATTCTTTTGTTCTTGTAATAGACTTCAGGAACGTTGGGGAAACTGCTCCTATCTGATCCCCAAATTATGATCGTGAATATATGGTCCGGATAGGGTTTGTCGAGATAAAGAAAGATTGGCTGGCCTTTGCTTTTGGTTGCAAAACGCGTGCTTGCCACAATCCCGCATACAGTCGCTGGTTGACCAATATGATTTATTGCTTCTTCAGGAGAAATAGTATCCGCAGAATATAGTGGAGAGGTGACAAATAATAAAAAAAGAAAGCCAAACAATATCAACTTTTTTCTTGTCATTTTCCCCTCCCAGTTTCATAATCTGAAAATCGCTCACGAATCACGTCAAGTTTACTCTTCAGCATTTAAAAAGTAAAGACCCAGGTTGCCGGGAGCTTTGATTATTTGTCACTCTTGTCGTAGAGTCCATTCTGAACTGTTGACGATTATTGATACTATGCTCACATGAGAACACTGCATAGGCCAACCGCCTGTCTATGCGTTGTATCAGTTTGAATTTATTATTTCAGGTTCGCGCATGTGGAGTATAAGGAACATTTAAAAAATGTAATCATAGTCACAGATTCATACCGGGATGTCCCTTATACTCCAATAAGCATACGGTTCGATTTGTCTCGTGGCCCTTTACTGCAATTTATCAGCAGAATTTTGCAGTCTCAAAGTGGCTAGCAGCTGAAATTGTTTTTGGGTAATTTGCGGTCCCCCACAGGTTGCTGTGGAAGTACATATTCCTGCTTTGTCGAGCCATAACACATCTTATCAATGCATAAAAACGTCACATATATGATCTTGCTAATCCTTCTCCTTTCCCTTTCTGCCTGTAATGGGAGTGGTTCCAATGAGGCGATTTCAGCCCCTGCCGCTCCCGCCATCTCCTCCTTTACTGCTTCACCTTCAGTGATCGCATCAGGACAGTCAAGCCAATTGACGTGGACAATCACAGATGCAGCCGGAATAACCTTGAATGGCGTAGCCACCTCCGGCAGCGGAACAACCATAAGTCCTGGAGCAACTACAATTTATACGCTCGTTGCGACTAACAAAAACGGAAGCTCTACTGCTTCAGTGACCGTCACTGTGGGCAGTTTAACGGTTACCTATGGAAATATGAGTGCTGCAGATATTGGCGCAGGAGCGAATCTGAACGGCGCAATTCCTTTCCCAGCAGACAACCCCTGGAACACGGACATCTCTTCTGCCCCGGTGGATACAAATTCAGCTGCCCTCATAAGCAGTATCGGTCTCACTGCAGGGCTACACCCGGACTTCGGTTCGGGATTATACAACGGAGCAATCATGGGCATTCCCTATATCGTTGTCACGAGCAGCCAGCCGTTTGTACCCATCCAGTTTGTTGCGTATGGAGATGAAAGCGACCCTGGCCCGTATCCGGTGCCAATGAACGCTCCGATCGAGGGGCAGACAGGTGACGGATCTGCATTCGGCGGAGACCGGCACGTGCTGGTCATTGACCGTGATACGAATCGTTTGTATGAACTGGCTAACGCCTACCCGCAAAGCAACGGATCGTGGCAGGCAAGCTGCGGGGCGATCTTCCATCTGGATTCAGACACGGTGCGGCCTACTGTACAGCCGGGCTGGACAAGTGCCGACGCAGCTGGATTGCCCATTTTCCCCGGCCTTGTACGATACGAGGAAGCAGCGAGCGGGTCCATACGTCATGCCCTCCGCTTCACGGTCAGTTCCACGCGCCGTGCGTACGTCCCTCCAGCCACGCATTGGGCATCAAGCGACACAAACCCAAATCTGCCTCCCATGGGGATGCGCGTGCGGCTCAAATCCTCCTATGTTATCCCGGCAAATTTCAGCGCAGAGACTAAGGCCGTCCTCCAAGCACTCAAGACCTACGGTATGTTTGTGGCAGATAACGGCTCCAGCTGGTTCATCAGCGGCGCACCGGATCCCCGATGGAACAATGATGCGCTCGTGAGCGAGCTAGGCAGCGTGAAGGGGTCGGATTTCGAGGTAGTGCTCATGGACGGACTTGTTACGCAATGAAGTTCCTTTCCAGTAGCCGCGCGCGGGCAGGCAAAGAGACTCGGGTGACCTCCAAAGCAATATTACTTTTATAGCACGAAACCATGAGTGACAGTGACCCTTGAACCCCTTATTCGAGGAATGGACCCAGAAACAGGCCACCATAGATATAGTTCGCATTAAAGCCGCGGTCAAGCTTGAGAGGGGAGCCCTTGCCGAGATTTCGCTCAAAGATATCTCCATAGTTGCCGACTGCCGCAAGAACGCGACCTTGCCACGATTTGTCCAGCCCGAGCTCCAGCGCGGAGATCGGCATCGCACCGGCGCCTCCTGCATACCACCGCGTTTCAGGTCTTTCGGCACTTATCAATGCATGCACCGTCCAAGCAACAATCGCGGACCACTGTGCGTCGCCAGTCCCTGTTGCTGCCATTATAGGGAAGACTGTCAACGGCTCAGGAAGGATGCGGCTCTGCAGCCGGTTCACACCATGATTGAGGCGCACTTCAGCCAGAGTTGTCATTTCGCCCGCGAGCGCATGGCAATTCTGCACAACGTAGGTATCGATCATTTCACCCTCCTCGGAGAACGCTCGGCGATACCAGGTTTGGTGGAAGGCATCGAAGTACGACTCCAGGCTGCGCTCGGCTGAGCTGCCTATCAAGAAGCAGATGCTGTTTCCGGCAAGGTCGCTTACGTGGTGTGCAGCTGATGTTGACGCCACCGTTACCGCGTCGGATTCTATGAACACCGTTGGACCTGGCACCAGCTTTCCTGCTAATTGTTGTTCGTTGATCTCAGATCCGGTGAGGAAATAAACATCATCTAACTGGTTGCGAACAGCGTCGAAGTCCTTCTGACTCCCGTATATACGGTATGCTATGCGATCAGGCGATCCGAGCACCGCCGCCGCGACTGCGCGGCATACATCGACATTGAGACCAGATAGACCGCCGCCAGAGTCTCGAGCGAGACCCGGCCGCTCAACGCTGCCGCAACGTACGTAACCGCGCGCCTTGACCCGTTCAACGACGGACCCTGCCTGAGCATTTGAGTTCAAGCACAATAAAGAGAGCATGACATACAAGATTGACTGAATACGCATAACATCTCCCGGAATGATATTGTAAAAATGGACCTATTCAAGGCCTAAGAAGCGGGTGGGAGGGCTGTATTAGCACTCCCACCCATCCTGTTAACTTTACATGACCTCAATTGGCTGCCGGCCAGGTGCTGGGAAGTGGGTTAAAGCCGGCTGGTATGTTGTTGACGATTCCCAGCCTGACGTCCTCCGGAGTAATGTCGATCGCTTGGCAGCCATGTGCACCGTAGTGCGGCAACGTGTTAACAACGCTGTCCGGGATCATCGCAAACGAGGCAGGCACGGGTGGCGAGATACCAAGCAGGCGCTTCGGATCGAAGCCCGACAATAGGCTGTCGGTAATCTGACTGTTGATATCACGGGGCCCGAGATACTTCTGTTCGAACCCGATGGGAGCAAACTGGTTGAAATACGGTGAATTGCCGTTCGCGAGCGCCTGCGCCTCGTCGGGCAAGCTGGCAAGGGCCGGCAGACCAAAGATCGTGTTGATCGTTTCGATAATTGCATTGTGATCACCCTCGACATGCGAGACAGCATGCACGCGTGCGTAAGGCGAGATCAGAATCAGTGGTATCCGGATACCGCGAGAGAGCGGAAGGCCGTCAGGACCGTAAGAAAGGATACGGGGTGGGACATGGTCGTAAAAGCCGTCCGATTCGTCGTAGGTGATGATGATCGCACAATGTTCCCATATCCTCGGATTTGAGGCGATCGCATTGATGACGCGCGCTGCCATTGCCTCGCTGAGCTGCCGATCAGAGTAGCTCGGGTGATCGTCGTCGCCGGACTTCGCTGCATTAATGGCGGCGATTTCAGGAGCAGTAGTGGTGGGATTTGTGATCACTGGCGAAAGCCCCATTTGGTTCGCATAGCCACCCCGTATGTAAAAGACTCCGCCATCTGGCAAACTATTATCCGCCATGTCGGTGAAGAAGTCAGTGAGACCGCGCAGGCTGTCTCTCACCTTCGGAGTATTTGCGATATATCCGAAATATTGTGCCCCGTTGTGATGGGTAACATAGCCATTGTGCGAGGCGATGCCATTGACATCAGTAGACTCAAGGTCGTAACCTTCCTGGTACCAACGCCAATTGACGGGTTCCGTCTTGAGATGATGGATGAAAGGGATGTCTTCTTGGATGTCAGCCAGGTCAAAAGCCGGGTTGAGGTTCAGTGCCATCATTTCCTTTATATCGCGGCCCTGGAAGGTGAGCGGCAGGCTGGCGAAGGTCAGGTTCGAGGCAATGTTGGTGGGCCCATAGGATTCCTTCGGGCTCGAGGGTTGCCGATCAGTCGCCGTCGCGTCAAACTCCGACCCATACCAGGGCTGGGGATCGTTAACGATCGGAGGCCCCTGCGTGGTCCCGGTCTGGCCGCTGTAGTTCACGCCGTTGATTGTGCCGCTAAGCGGGCCTGTCGTGCCGGTTGCCGTCGGATTGGCGGTTGTGCTCGGATGCTTGACCCATTGCGTCTCGCCCGATTGTCCGGCGATCATTGCTATCGCATTCGGAGAGGAGGGAGTGTCTTCTGTCGCAAAGATGTTGTCAAAGATCGTGAAGCGGCTGGCCCATTGCCAGAAGAACGGGATGGTATCGCAGTCGATATGCGACATCACAAGGCGTGCAAACTGCGTACCCTTGGCGATGTTTGCCGCACCGCCGTTCTTTGCGAAGCGAGTGTACTCATCATAGGAAAACTTGTCCATCTGCGCATCGCCGTTAACAACGTCGATTTTAGTTGCCAGGCCAGTATGCGAATGATCGACGCTATCGACGACCGTGGAGTTCTGGTCGGGTCCGATCCGAAAGGGCTGGACCGAAACAGTCAATCCGCCGGCATCGATATAGGTCTGGGTGAATCCAGGCGTCTCCGCGGCAGATCGCGGCTTCTGTCCGTCCGAATAAAGTCCATTCACACCGGGGAACGTTCCATACTCGTTATCGAATGAGTGGTTTTCATTGAATATTACGAAAACATATTTGATACGCTTCTGTAACAGTTTTGTTATTTCCCACGTCGACAACCTCGGCTCTCTCGAGGGATCGTTGAAATACTTTTCAATGTCTGGTCCGATGAAGGGTTGGGCAGTGACTGATGGGTGATCCTGCCAGTCGCTGTGCAATGGGGTATCGTCTTTGACCGGTGATTCGGCGAACGCGGCCGGAATGACGGGGGTTATCATGAGAGAGACTGCTACAACAAGCGCAAGGCAATTCATCAGTATTCGATTCATGGCATGTCTCCTTTAGAAAGCATGTTGCATTATCTTTTTTGAGCCACATAGAACATCGGAATTGTGTCTGGCGATGTAGCGGCTGTCCAGAAGAAAGATGATTTGTGTGGTGTGCAATCGAGTCAATGCTCTCATGCATGTTGTAGTGTTTTAATCCTTGTCAGGAAGCTGGGCTGTCCGCCCGATTTCCCGGAGGCAATGACGCGATTGTTTAATAATCATTTACACCTCCTTTCGTATCTGAGCCGGTTAGAGGGGTCCCTAATGCAAGACATAAACGGTAAGATAGGACGATTCGTCAAATATACAAAAGCATTCCCGAGACGCAAATTTAATCAAAAAATGATCGAGTGACCATTCCTAATATTGTTGTTTCGAACAATTGCATTTATAGAAATAGGACCAAACGACAGGAATAATTCGCCCATCAAACTTATGATATCGACGTCATGTTACAGGTGTGTGAATCTTAAGTTAAAGTTCAATGAATTTTGCGAGCTCTCATTGCTGTTGACGGCGGGGATTGATGTCTGCAGCGGTACGTGGTCGAAGGTTCCTTCTCAACGCTGGGCAGAAATGATCCATATTGAAGAAATAAAATGTAAACGCAAAGGCGAACCACGGGTTCACATAGGCGGGGAATCGCCACAGATTAGATTTCCGTACCCCGAAAATACCCATTCACTGTTGTTGACAAGACAGCTAATCAGGCATATAGTCGTTGCAGGTAGTTCCATCAAACATTTTGACATTTTGCTCGATAAATGCTGCCGAACAGATGGTTTCTCAAGCCATTCGGCGTCATCCATATATCACTTTTAGGACGTCCGGGAGTGATAAATTTCTACTGTAACTTTCGTCGTCATCCGTCCTGGCACATTGGAGTTTCTGATCTTCTCAAACAGCAACAGTTTCACTGGAATTGATGCGACCTTGCAATTGGAGGCGATCGTGAGCCGACTTGCCATCATTCTTTACTTCATCGCCGTGTTATTCTTGCCTTTTCAGCAATCGTGTACCCATGAGAGGCAGCCTCCGGTTACCGAGACCGTCACCCTCGTCTGGCCTGCTGGTCTTCCAGTCTATGACCATATCGTGATTGTCATCGAGGAGAATAAAGATTACGACGAGATAATCGGCAATTTAGCCGCTTCTTACATCAACGGCGTGTTAAAGAAGGAAGGGGCTAACTTCACGCATATGTTTGCAGAAGAGCACTTCAGCGAGGGGAATTATTTCTGGCTGTTTTCAGGCGACAATCAAACCATTGGTTTCGCAGACCAGATTCCGTCTGAAAAAAATAATCCTCGCTATCCGTTTACGAGTCCGAATCTTGGCGAGCAATTGATCAACAAAGGCCATTCTTTCAAAGGTTACTCCGAGAGTCTTCCTGAAATCGGTTTCTCGGGCGATAAACAGGACCTTTATGCACGGAAACATGTTCCTTGGATCAGTTTCGCCAATATACCCAACGGCAAGACCATCTCGACCTCCTCCAACCTCAGGTTTGCGGACTTTCCTTCCGATCCTTCCCAGTATGATACACTGCCCACCATTGCCATTGTCATTCCTAACCTGGTCAATGACATGCACGACGGCCCAGTCAAAGAAAGCATTCCGGCAGGCGACCGCTGGTTGAAGAAGAACATCGATTCCTATTTTCAATGGGCAAAGACCCACAACAGCCTTTTGATCCTAACGTTCGACGAAAACGAGGACAAGAGGCGATACTTGGGGTTGACAAATCCGTTGGTTGATCCAACGACCTGCCTTGAGCCGGGGCACGACCACGCGTACTGCGTCCTTCTTCAAAACCGCATTGTCACGATATTTGTCGGGGCTCATATCAAGCACGGTGACTATTCAGAGGGCAAGGGCATTACACACGTGAATATCTTGCGTACACTCGAGGCCATGTATGGACTGCCTAAAGCGGGAAATCAGCAACCCAACGCAGCCGGAGCCGGCATAAGCGACAATTACATCATCACTGATGTGTTCGAGAACGCACAGTAGGTGCGGCCGATACGTCGGCGTGGGACAATTCGATGTATTTGTCCACCTAATTAGGTCGCCTTCACATTGGGCAGAAGGGGGGGGACATCATGTTTAAGTTTAAGTGGCCGGTTGTCCTGGCTTTGCTTTTGATTGCGGTGCAACCGAGTTTCGCTGACGACGGCACGCAGGTTCACGGCCTATGGAAGCTGGTTTCCTACGAAGTTGAGATGCAAGCGACAGGCCAAAAAGAGTTAAGTATGGGACAAGACCCGACGGGATACGTAATCTTCACACCCGAGGGAAGAGTGTTTTTCATTTTCACCGGAGAAGGGCGGAAGCCGGCGAAATCCGTTCAGGAACGTGCCGATCTGCTGAACAGTCTGGTTGCATATACAGGTACGTACCGCATAGAAGGAGACAAGTGGATTACGAAAGTCGAAGTTGCCTGGAATCCTGAATGGGTCGGCACTGAACAGACGCGTTTTTTCAAGGTGGATGGCAACAGTCTTAAAATCCTCACTCCTTGGCGAGTGATGCCTAACTGGCCTGAAAAGGGGATGCAGCGGAGCATTATTACGCTAGAACGGGCGAAATAGGAATTTAGCCAGCATTGTTGTCAACTCGACAGATAGTATATAAAGTAACAGCAAATTCAGTAATAACGCACGTTGAACAAATAGGACCCCAACTAGGCGCTTATTTAGTTGTAGCAATCTTCATTGCGCCATAGCACTACTGGAGAGATTTATGCCCAAGGGATACTGGATCGTTCATGTCGATATCGCCGATCAGGAAAAGTACAAAGCGTACGTCGCAGCAATCGCCGAACCGTTCAAGAAACATGGCGCACGGTTCCTTGTGCGCGCAGGCCGATTCGAGAATCCGGAAGGAACAAGCAGAACGCGCAATATAGTCATCGAATTTCCTACTTATCAGGCCGCCCTCGATTGCTGGAGATCACCGGAATACCAGGCAGCGATCAAGCTTAGGTTGCCTGTGTCGACACTCGATCTCGTAATTACTGAGGGCTACGAAGGCCCGCAGCCATCCTGATTGGATTTCCGCTCGTTCCACAGACGCTTACATATTCCAGCGCGGAACGAGCTTCGGCCTTTGGGCTCCTCAAGCGCCCCGTATCAGGCGTTTTCGGTGTTGAATTGTCACTGGATTTCACAGCTTGTCACAGCTGTCCGCAGCGTGCACAGTCGTAGGTGGCGTCGATGAAGATGAACAGGATGCAAATAGATAGACGCCTCTTGCGGTTAAGAATATTGTCAGCTATACTGATAATGATGCATTCAAGCACGAAGAAATTTTAAAACGACTGATTCAGCGAAATACTGAGGACTTACAACAGATGGAGTACGTTTCGTAGAACTCATGCAAGATACGGCGTGCACGCTGACAAGGAGGGGAAAATGCGCAAGATAATTTTATTAAGCCTGATTTGTTTGTCGGCATCTGTCGTTTTGGCGGGTGGCGATATCAAGCCGTTGAATGTAAAGACCGGCCTTTGGCAAGCAACTACAACCACAAATATGACTGGAATTCCCCCGATATCACCGGAGGTCTTGAACCAGTTGACTCCTGAACAGCGCTCAAAATTAGAGGAATCAATGAAAGCGAGAGCCTCACAGGGACCGCAGACGAGGACCTATAAACACTGCGTGACTGAGAAGGATCTGAACAAGGACCCGTTCAGTGAAAAAAAAGAGTCGTGCACTCGGACCGTCCTGACTTCGACAGGCAGCAAGATGGAGATTCGCCAGATATGCACGGAAAAGGGCATGAAGATGGACACGACTATTAAGATTGAGGCGCTCAATTCCGAAAATGTGAAGGGGTCAGGGCATATAATTGTAACCGGCGATGGCCGCACGATGAATGGAGACATGAACTTCTCGGCCAAGTGGCTAGGCCCAGTTTGTACGGACACAAAGTAAGGACACAGAGCCGCAAGTGATGCCGTTCCCATCTTCTGCAGTCCACTTCGTGGTGTAATCGAGGGCATGCAGGCAAGCGATCGCTCAACATCACCCGAGCGCTTGATGGCTCTGGGGCGGCATGTATTGCGAAGAGCGCTCCTACTGCCCGGTTGGTTTTGTAAAATTTGTACAAACAGGAGTCGTTCTGAATTACATACTCTATCCAGCTCTTTTAATTTCATGCCTTGCAGTGATCCTTTTCGCCGCCGAGCTTTTCACGAACGCAGTAGAGTGGGCAGGCAAGAAAATGGACCTCTCCCACGGGGCCACCGGCTCCATATTGGCCGCCGTAGGGACAGCTCTTCCTGAGACTACTATCCCCATAATAGCCATAATCTCGGGCAACAAGGAAAACGCAGAGGTCGCCATCGGCGCCATTGCGGGCGCGCCGTTCATGCTCGCAACGCTCGCATTTTGCGTGACCGGCATTGCGGTCTTCTACTATGCGGGAAAAGGAAAGAGAAGCCGGGAGCTGGAAATAGATGTTGTCGCCGGCGAACGTGACCTCGTTTTCTTCATGATCATCTATACCGTTGCCGTCCTGACGACCTTTGTTGAGAGGCAGGGCTTCAGGACGGCCATAGCGCTAGGCCTGACGTTTTCATACAGCATCTATTTGTATGCCGCACTGCGGCATCAAGGCGAGGCAGCGGGTGACTTGAGCCACCTGTACCTCTTGAGACTCTTTCGATCTCACAGAGTCGGGAAGAGATTCATCCTGCTCCAAATACTGATAAGCCTCGCGCTTATAGTGGTAGGGGCTCACTACTTCGTAGTAGCTGTCAGCCATATATCAAATATGGCTGGGGTCCCGGCGGTGCTCCTCTCCCTTATAATCACACCGGTAGCGACCGAGCTGCCCGAGAAAATGAACAGCATCATCTGGATAAAGGACGGGAAAGACACGCTTGCGCTCGGAAACATCACGGGCGCGATGGTTTTTCAATCAAGTTTCCCGGTCGCAATTGGTGTGGCGTTCACGAAATGGGATCTGCGCGGGCCGATGATGGTCGCCGCAGTCATTGCGCTCGCGTCTTCGCTTATGTGTTATTTAACCCTGAAGGCGAAGAAAAAGATAACCCCACGAGTTCTTATAGCGTGTGGGGGGCTGTATGTTTTATTTATCATTTATTTATTAATGGTATCATAAGGGGAGCTTTGGGTTGATGATCAATCTTGCTCTTCATGCCTGAGTCGCCTTTTATCCATAAATGAAATACATTTAAAATATGCAAATCCTGGAAATCGAAGCGGCAAGGTCATGCCTAATAAAAACTCCTTAAATCCTCTTATATTTTCTTAAAGTTATGTCATAGGACCCCGATAAGAATATTGATAAGTTTCAAGAATTTGGTTCTAACAACATGCATGCATGATATTGATGATAAGAATGCATGCTTCGCCCCTAGACTGTATGAAACAACTAACCACAGACCATAACTAAGGGAGATCAGTTGTAATGCACGAAGTGAAAAACTCCATATTAACTATTATATTGATAATTTTTTTCACGACCTTCTCACTGCCCAAAGCATGGGGACAACTCTATCAGTACAAGGACAAGAACGGCAACATTGTGTTTACTGATAAGCCCCCCGCCGGAGAAACAGTGAAAGAAAAGCAGCTGAAGGACGATGGAGTCTATTGGTCAAACCAAAGAGAAGCGGATCTACCCCCATCTAAAGATAGTAGTACGACCCAGTCGTCACTACCCTTGGAAAATAAGCGGAGCAGGGATTATAGCGGTGTGACCGTCGTTATGTATATGGCCGACTGGTGCGGATACTGTAAGAAGGCACGAGAATATATCCATTCGCTTGGAGCAAATTTGGTAGAACATGATATCGAAAAAGAACCGGACATGAAAACAGAAATGAAGAAGATAAGCGGTGGCTCGACTTCGATACCCCTCATTGACATCGATGGTACGATAATACGCGGATACAATCCTCCGGCAATCAAGGCGGCGCTGGACAAGAACGTTATGAGGTAAGGAATCACAGCTTTCTCATTGTTTGTCATTCGGGTTCGTAACCCGAAGGTCAGTGGTTCATTCAATCCCCGCCACCTATTATTCAATGTCTTGAGGTTTATGCCGTGAGTACTTTTCTATTAGAAAACGAGGCATCTTCTGGCAATCTTCTAACATTCCCAAAGAGTTACCTGAGTAACCGCGAAACGTCAGTTTTCTGACAAAATCTGGTCCCTCTATCCCCATTTAAGCTGTTGATTTATTATGCATTTTATGCAGGCACGATTATTGCTCTTTATCTCAGTATGCGCATCCCATGCCGAGATGGAGAAAGGGAAACGACAAATGCCTCCGAAATTAGAGCCTGTAAAGTACCACACTGTAAGCACACTGGAAGATGCATTGGCGCTCCTCCGATACGCGGACGAAATGCACAGGATACTTAAAAAGACACTGATCAATGCCAAAGAGGTCCCCGTATTCTTAAGAGGAGTTACTGACGTCTATTTGTCGTTCTGAATACTCTGCTCGGCAAGTCATTCTGCCGAGTGTATTTATATGCAGCTGTCACTGCTTAAGATATTGGAGGCGATATGCAAATACTTAGAATAATTATCGGCACGGTTGTATTGATTTCCGGAGTCTTTTTTGTAGTTTCGGGTCCTTTAGATACTGTTCATAGTCCAGTACGGATCGCGGCTATTGGGGTTATATTGATCGGAGGAGTAATATTTTTTTTGATGCAGTTGGTGGACTCGCAGAAACCAAACGTTGAGGCGCAAAAACCCAAAAAGAACAATTCTCAAAAACCAATCGCCAAAGAAGACGAATTGATACAATACATACACTCCAACGTACTTATGTCAAACACTTGCAGTACCAGCAGATACAACACTAAGAATATCAACCTTGAGGATTTAATTCAGGATATTTCAGATTTCTACGAGAGGAATTTCAAGTGGCTGAAACCAATACGAATTGAGTTTGATAATATCATTTCGCTCGTCAATGACGACAGCATCGTTGTGCTGATCAAAGGCGTAAACAATGTAGTCGTAAAAGTTCATGTGCCTGTTGAGGAAAGTGATGTGAAGACTGAACTAGTGGGAGTAGCACAATCAGCATCGGGAAACACATTTGGAGATGATTTGATTGTTGGAGAAAGTTCCGGCAGAATCAATCCTGGTCTGGCATTAAAGAAAGCGTCTAGGGGTAGAAACACGACGGCTGATGCATTGAAGCAGCAGAGGCATCGTCTTGAGGAATCAATTGCCAAATATATTGATGATCATTTAAGAAACAATCAACCATCTCAAAAAAATGAGCCGCTTGATATGATGTACCTGCGAAACTTGCGAAATTGGCGGACTTGAACAAAGCGACGTCATGTCGGAAGTGAATTTGAACCGCAGGCGAAGGGTTTCCGAAATCGAGTCCACCAAGGCCTCTATGCGCTCATCTTCATCAATCTCTGTTTCCCTTGACTTTTGCACCGGGAAAATCAAACGTCAGTGGACTGTCACCTCATAGGCGAAACGAACTGCGTTCGCCGACGTCGTGTAACAAAGAGTCGTTCCCGGCTTGACACCGACGATCTCCGGACCTTGTCCACTCTCCCGGACGAGGGCAATTGAGGTGTCGGCGCACACCGTGAACCTCACCGGGCAGATGACGGTACCGGTGGTACAGATATTGACAGCCTGTCCCACACCAATGGTTATGGAATAAGGCCCATCATCGGCCGCAGGCGTATCCTGGGCTTCGGCAAATAGAATCGTCACTGCTGAAAGAAACGGCAGCAGCGCAAGACTTAGGGCGGCAAGCAAGACTTTTCTTTTCATGTTCTCATCCCCTCGTGCTTCGGATTTTATTGCAACGTCACCTGACAACCGTATTATCACACCGATCATTGACCTGCATGCGAATGTGCCTTCGGCTAAATGGTAGCAAAAAAAGCATGGCAGTGTCAACGGACTTATTTCTCAAGTTTTCGCGCAATTGACGCCGCAGGCGTATCCGGCGGTCAGAGTCCATTGAAGCGACAGTATTGATTTATCGAAAGTCACTACCGCATCTTGATCCGCATTAATCATTGAGGAGTGAAGAAAGTTATAGAAAATATTTTGTGAATCAAGTGGTTACAATCTGAGCTGAATTATGGAGCCGTACTGGAGGATAACAAGGGTGAATAAGGGAATTCGGTCCGCAGCTGATGAAAATTAAATATCCTGTATCAAAAATGTCTGATGTGGTATATTTCTACTATTAACTTTTTCTCTCCGTGCGGGATATCCAGGTTGAAGATTCATATATATCAACTGAAATGATCTTCTCACTTCACATCGACATTGCTGAATTAATGCTCTAAGCAAATAGGAGAAAACGTGAAAAAATCACACATCGCAGCAACACTGCTATCACTTACATTGGCAGTACCCCTTTTCGCGTCTGAAGGTGGTCAGACGCCGAATGCACAAAGCCAAGCCTTGGCGCTCTTTGAGCAGGGGGACAGCTTGCTTCAAGACGGCAAGTACGAAGAAGCCAAAAAGGCTTTTACGGAGGCTATTGCCCTGAATCCAAATTATGTTGAAGCCTATGACAGCCTGGGGAAAGTCTTGATGCTGCAATTAAAATACGATGAAGCAGCAAAGGAATTTGCCAAAGCAATCAATCTCGCGCCTGAAGACTACACGGCATTATTCAATCAAGGAGTCGCATTTTTTCATTTAGGTAAATATGACGAAGTGATCCATAATTTCACTGAGGTTATACGCCTCTATCCCAAGAACCAGGCCGCTTATAACATTCGCGGAATTGCATATTTCGAGCTGGGGAAGCTCGATGAAGCTATACGTGACTATTCAACAGCCATCCAGCTCAATCCTGACTATGCTAAAGCATATAATAATAGGGGGATCGCCTATTTGCGACAGGGGAAAACAGCAGAAGCTGAGCGTGATTTCGTTAAAGCTGGGCAACCGATGTCCGAACCGACGGGAACACGTTCTAACAAATGCGCCTTTTAATTGCGATCAGGGTATATCTGATACTCTACAGTTGAACACCCTACATGATCGCGCAGGTGTAGATTTCCGTAAGACCTGAAAATCCCAGACGAAGTGCAAGGATTTCGTACTTTATGTATCAGGATTGAAAAGACGTCAGTTAGAACATTGTTGCTTGCAAAACTGCTCCACGTAACCTCTTGCTTTACAATCATTTAAGCATTTATAGTATACTTGGGTTTTTTGAGATTTTTGCTGCTTCTTTTGTTCTGATAGTACCTGTTGTTTTTGCTGGGGATTGTCGTCGTATAAGCAGCTTGAATAACAATAGCTATATGTAAAGCCTTTCGCAGTACATTCCGAAACGCATTTATAATCTACTTTTAAAAATGCGTCCGTGGAGACAGTACTGCACACAAACAAGCCCACTAACATTATCAAGTATCTCATTTTCCTGTCTCCTTTCTTTCTCTGAGGGAATTGTTACGAAGAGAAATGTAAACATATTTGCTATTTGCGTTAATAATGCTGATGACAGCCTGCGCTACGGATCCAGACTAGGGCATATTAGGAAGTATATCTCTGCCCCATGCAGTATTCATTTTTTCGTTTAAACGCTCGTTGATCAGAGACATTACTATCTCAAGATAACCGTGCATAACTAATGCCTGTTATCTAGCTATTTGATTAAGAAGTGATTATTTTGAGAGCCAATTCCACAGAGATAGAATTGTAAAAGTTCCCGACATCGATGTTGTGAAGATTCATAATGTTTATCGTAGATAGGGGGATTCACATGAAACTCAAATCAATCTTCACTGTAGCTTTTGCTGTCACCCTGCTAGCGGCACTCTGCATGTTCGCTGGCGGCTGCGCCCACTGGCCTGCCACACCTCGGCTGGAGCAGGTCAATGCGCATGGTTATGGACGCCCCGAGGTGAGCCGCCCTGACCAGTCAGACGGCCTGCTGGTGATCGTCGCCATATCAGGCGGTGGCATACGTGCAGCGGCTCTGGGCTATGGTGTCCTCGAAGAGTTGCGTCGCACTGAGGTGGTGGTGAACGGGGTGAAACGCCGCCTTATCGACGAGGTGGACGTGATCTCAGCGGTGTCGGGGGGCACGTTCCCCGCCACCTATTACGCCCTGCGTGGAGAGAAAACGTTCGAGGAGTTCGAGACACGGGTGCTGTACCGCAACTTCGAGAGCGAGCTGGCGCGGCGCATCATCCTGAATCCGGTCAACTGGTTCCGGCTTCCATCCGGGACCTTCGGGAAGTCGGACCTCTTCGCTGAGCTCTACGACGAGACTGTTTTCGACCATGCGACCTTCAGCGATTTGCAGAAGGCCAACGGGCCAATTGTGATCATAAACGGTACTGATGTCATGACCGGCGCCCGGTTCAGCTTTACGCAGGAGCAGTTCGACGCTATCTGCGGCAATCTCTCTCGGGTAACGCTGGGGAGAGCAGTTGCCACCTCGACCGCGCTGCCACCTTTGCTCACACCGATCACATTTGAGAACCGCGGCGGTACCTGCGGCAGGAAGGAGCCGGCCTGGCAGGTTGCTGCCGAGGCCGTTGCTGGCCAGTCCGAGACGCCAGGCCGAGTCCTGCTCCGTGCCCGTGCACTCCAGTCCTATGAGGACCCGGCACGCCCTTACATCCACATCTTCGACGGCGGTCTCTCCGAAAATCTCGGCCTTAGCGAGGTGATCAGGGCCATCGAGATCATGAAGATCGACCCTACTGAGACGGTGCTACCGGCGCTCCGTCGGGCCCGCAAAGTGGTGGTAATCGCCGTGAACGCGCTTCGTTTCCCCGAGGTGGACTGGGACCGCTCTCCAGAGCCGCCTGACACCGACACGCTGGCTGACCAGATGTGGTCGATCCCGGTCGACCGAATTACTCTCGACGGAGTGGAGCAAGTGCGCGAGAAACTGGCCGTCTGGCAGGCTGACGCACCGGCCGGCGGTCCCGAGCGGCACGCGTACTTTGTGCAGGTTACCTTCGACTCGTTGAAGGACCCGGCAGAACGCCAGTATTTCGAGCGGGTGAAGACCAGATTGCAGTTGCCCAAGGAGCAGGTGGACAAGCTGCGCGAGGTTGCCGGACGACTCCTGCGTGAGGCACCGGCCTTCCAGAGGCTGCTTGCTGACCTGAAAGCGGAACAATAGTAACTATTTGCGAATCGGATATTCTCTAAATAAAATTCAAGAGGTAGCGAGAGCTGTTTTTATTCAAAAGAGGGTTGACTCTCGCAAGTTGTCCCGGCCGGGGTTGACGAAACACCAATATGACAATCCGAATTCGTTTTGAGGCGGCCGGAATTAATAAAACGGAATCGTTGACAGGCACAAAAATCAGGCATATATTGTGAATAGATACGATTACGGTATCATCAGGGAGAAAGAGAGGGCGTCTAATCGCAAAGAAAGCCTGGCTCAGGCGCACCCCGACCTGCCTGGCGGCCATCAATCATGCGTTCGATTATGAAACAGCGAATTCTTTTCATCGTTCCTCTCCTTGCCGCCATCGCGGCTTTTTTGTTATTGAGTTACGACTTGGGATACTGGAGGTTCAACTATCCGGGTCGCTCGCAATATCCTGTGCGAGGCATCGACATCTCACATCATCAGGGGACTATCGAGTGGGACAAGATCAAAAGACAACAGGTTCATTTCGTCTACATGAAAGCAACGGAAGGGGGCGATTACAAGGACCCGGAGTTTGACCGCAACTGGAAAGAATCGGCAAGCGCAGGTCTAGTGAGGGGCGCTTACCATTTTTTCAGTTTTTGCAAGTCCGGAGACGAACAGGCACAGAATTTTCTTGCCGCTGTTCCCGTTGATATGAACGCGCTTCCTCCTGTCATTGACCTGGAGTTTGGCGGCAACTGTAAGAACAGGCCCGAGAAAGAAGTGATCGTAAGGGAGTTGTTGCATTTCATGGGAAGGGTCAGGGGGACCCATGGCATGGCCCTGATCATCTATGCAACGCATGAATCTTATAATGAATACCTGAAGGATCTTAGCGAAAAAAATAATATCTGGATCAGAGACATCTTCAAAGCACCAAGGTTGCCAAACGGCAGAAAATGGACCCTCTGGCAATATGCGAATAACGGCAGGGTAGACGGAATAACAGGCCGGGTCGATCTCAACGTTTTTAACGGCTCCTATGACGATTTTCGTACCATGTTGGAACGATTCCCCTCGGACGCGAAGCCATAGGCGTTTCGGAGGAGAGACGATGGCACAGAAAAAAATCGCTGTTTTTGTAGGAAGCCTGCGCAAGGAATCATTGAACCGAAAAATGGCAAATGCGCTTTTGAAACTTGCGCCCGATTCTCTAAATCCCGAAATTGTAGAGATCGGAGGACTGCCGCTTTACAATCAGGATCTCGAGGCCAATCCGCCCGCGGCCTGGATCGAGTTTCGTGAACGCTTAAAAATGTATGATGGCGTCTTGTTTGTCACGCCTGAATATAATCGGTCTGTTCCCGGGGGACTCAAGAACGCCATAGACGTGGGTTCTCGTCCCTATGGGAAGAGCGTATGGGATGGGAAACCATGCGCCGTAGTCAGCGTATCGCCCGGCGCTGTCGGCGGATTTGGTGCGAACCATCACCTGAGGCAATCGCTGGTATTCCTCAATATGCCCGTACTGCAACAGCCCGAGGCCTATATAGGGAATGCTGTGAATCTATTCGATGAAAGCGGCAACCTGGTTGAATCAGCTCGGGAATTTGCTGTCACGTTCATGCATGCGTTTGCGGCATGGGTTGCAATCAATACATCCAGTATGAGGCGATGATCACAGGATGAAGGTTGAATGAGAAGATAGAAAAATAAAGAAGTCGTTTATGTCGTGCCTATCCATTTTGTTCATTGGCTGCGTTATGAAATGTATGATGCACGGTCAGCCCTGAAATTTCTGAATTGTTGATATGCTTCTTTTCTTAGAAGTGTACTCCCCCTCATGACGTCATCTGTACTTGCTTCCCCCTCCTTACTGTTGTTACATGCAGCATGCTCCCCACAGAGCTCATTCACTATCGTTAATGTGTCCACGAGTCAGGCGCAGACGATGCCGGAACGCTCAAAAATGTCCTTCATCGCGCCGCTTTGATTGAGCTGCCCTCCTGAACGCGCTGCTCTTCCCCCATGCGCTTATCTGCCAATTGTCGGTTCCGCTCGCCCCGAGTATCCAGGGCGGGACAGAGAGGAGCAGGCGTTGCGACAGCGAATACACATAAGGTTCGTACGTTCGGCGCAGTTCTTTCAGTTTCTCATCTGCCTCAGTCCCTTTCCGCAGTTTCAGCCCCTCTGACGAGAGAAGAGAGCGTATGGCGTCCAGATCTGCTGGCGGAAGACGGTCTCTGTCCGGTTCTCGGGGAGGCGTGCGCAGGACGAGGGCGAGGTCAACGATCGCATGACGCGCCATGGCAAAGGTCAACTGGGCCTGGCGCGTGCACTCACCCTCCAGGCTTGTGATGACGAACGCACTCGTATCGAGGATGGATGTGAGCGCTGCCAGCCAGGACTGGTTGTCGTGCTGGGACCGGAAATACACGAGCACCGGATAAGAAAGGTGGCTCTCGAGCAGTTCGGCGGACCAACGCTCCCACTCACGGAGAAGCTGGGTAAGCGCCTCCATGGCATTGCCCTGCGTGTGCCTTCGCAGCATTTCCGCTGCCGTTGGGGGCGATCCGGCACGCGCGTCAAGGAGCGAGATGTTGACTTCGCGGCGGGAGAAGGACTGGTTGAGCGCTGGCAGATAGCTGATCACAATGGCAAGGAAGGCGAACCCCATCCCCGCTGCGAGCACGATGAGAGCCCGTGACGTAGAGGTAAGGGGGACGATGTCTCCCAGGCCGAGCGTGAAGAACGTGGTCCCGCTGAAGTACAGGCACGCGCCGAAGCTCACAGTCCCCTCCGGCGTTTTGAGAGAGTGGGCGGGCGCCCAGTAGAGCAACGTGAAACCGAAGATCAGCATGAAGGCCCAGAAACCCAGCAGCAGGGGGAGCGAAAGCGGGCCGAAATAGCTCAGCAAATTTTCCTGCTGCTTTCCCTTTGATACGGCGCGTGCGGTCGCGCGCCAAAGGCGCCAGGATGTCCTGTAGAAAAGGCGCACGAGCCGGATCCGCCGTGTTACCCGTCGCGGGAAAACCACCGTCTCGAAGGCATCCCACAAGACAATCAGGATGATAGCGACACCCATGATGAATACGAGCATAAACATATCAACTCCTGAAGCGGGCCGGAAATAAAAGCCGGCACTGAGAGGACTTGTGCCCTAGTGCTGGAACGTTTATATTTGAATTATAGCAAAGGGAATCGGTCGAATTAAATGCTCAGGCGATATTCATTGACGCATGCCTGGTAAATGGCCGTGAATAGTTATTGATATATCGCATGGTTAGGTATATATTCATGAAAAAATATGGCAGTATTGGACGACGGATGTTGAGGATCTGAGCCAATGAAAAGGAAATTTATTATTTTCATAGTCCTAGCACTGATTCTGGCCATCGCTGGCACCGCAGTCTACGTTCTCACGAACCTCAACTCCATCGTAAAAGCAGCGATAGAAAAATACGGCTCTCAGGCAACGAAAACGGACGTCCGGGTATCCGCTGTGAAAATAAAGCTCAGGAACGGCGAGGGCGCTGTCCTCGGATTGAAGGTCGCCAATCCTGCCGGTTTTTCTTTTCCCTTCATAATTACGCTTGACGACATAGCAGTCCAGATCGAGCCTCGCTCCGTCAAGAGTAGGCCCATTGTAATCGACAATATCTTGATTTCCGGTCCCGAAGTGTTCTATGAAATGAAGGAAAACGGAACAACAAATGTCGATGTTATGAAGCAGAATCTGACACCTTCAGGTTCCCCCTCGGAAGAGCAGCCGCAGCAAAGCTCCAGGGGCAAAGCGATCAAGCTGAACGTCAAAAAGCTGGTGTTCGAAAAGGGGATGGTCCACGTGCGAATTGCAAAACTTGTGGATAAGCCTTATACCGTCGAGCTGCCCCGCCTTGAACTGACCGATATCGGCAAGCACGGTGGCGCCACTCCTTCGGAGATCGCGCGTTTAATGGCCACCACTCTGGCTGAAGAGACTGCAAAAGCCGTTGCCAGGACTCAGGGCAAGCGGCTGCTCCGCAAGGGGGTAGAAGACCTTATCGACAAGTATCTCAGCAGGTGAGCCATTCCGTTCGATTAATTCAAGCGGAGCAAAAAGCGTCTTTCAGATGCATGCGTGAAGCGAAGTACCTCCGGCAGAACTTGCAGTTGCGAGTGCTGGCGACGTCAAAAACTTCGCTTAAGGATGGCAACGCTCAAGCAGTATAATTTATTTTGAACTTCTCGAGATGGCAAATGCGTGCATGGGACCCGGATCAGTATCTGCAGTTCAAGCCTCAAAGGACACAACCCTCGATAGATCTGGTTGCCCGAATCCAGATGGATGATCCCAGGACCATTATTGATATAGGATGCGGCCCGGGAAATAGCACTCAAATATTACTGAAAAGATGGCCCCATGCGGATATCCTTGGAATCGATAGTTCAGAAGCCATGATACAAAGAGCACGGCAAGACTATCCGCACCAGAAGTGGGTCGTCGCGGACGCCGCCACTTTATCGACTCGCCTCACTTATGATATCGTTTTTTCCAATGCTGCAATCCATTGGATCCCGAGACACGATATCTTATTACATCGGCTATTTCAGATGGTAAATGATAAGGGCATATTGGCCGTCCAGGTTCCGGCAAACCAGGAGTCTCCCTTATATAAATCGATACTGCGTGTTTCGAGGAGCGGGAAGTGGAGTGCGTTCACTACCGGCCGCGAAGATTCCATAACGTATCATAGTGCCGACTATTATTACGGCCAGCTGGCTTTGTATACGAAGGAAATCGTTATATGGGAAACAATTTATTATCATGTCATGAAATCCCATGAGGAGCTGATCGACTGGTATAAGGGCACGGCGATGAAGCCGTTTCTGGATAGCTTGCCGGATGGTGAGAGCAGAGATGAATTTAAAAAGGAAGTGTTGACTGACTGTCAAAAGGCCTATCCGCTCCAACGTGATGGGAGAATCCTTTATCCATTTAAAAGGCTCTTTTTTACCGCGCGCAAGACTTCTGGAAATGAGGACAAGTAGTCATAAATGAGTCATCTGCAAGCAGCAGAACAGGATGCTCAGGGGCATTGATTGTTTCCTACGAAGTGTAGCCGCACTTATACGGGCGAAATTCGGTCGATCCTTTCACAACAGCCAACAGGTTTGTCTGGTTTTTCCCGCATGCAACGTATCATATCTTTCAATACCCCAATAAACCCTAGTGATGTCTCTTTTATGCTAAAATTAAAATAGTGGCGTGTAAAAAACAATGCGTAATTAAAGGAAGGTAAGCAGTATGCGTAGACTCGTCATACTTGTGATGATCTCCTTTTTAGGTCTCACAGGGTGTGCCACCGAGTATACGGTCGTCCAGATCCCGCTTCGAAATGCTGACCTGTATCCCAGATCTCTGACGAGAGACGATGTCACTGCTGCTGTCGATGGGATCACAGATCGCGAAAGGGTCGTGACGTATTTCGGGGCTGACCTGTTAAAAGTGAAGATTCTGCCGGTCAATATTATCTTTTCTAATCACGGCAAAGGTCGGTACATTATCAAACCTTCCGATGTTATGCTCTTGAAGGGCAATGAGGCAATTGATCCAATGCCCGTCGAGACGGTTGTTGAGGTGGCCAAAGAGTTGCACTCACGGATATCGGCCAAGACCGGCCGGCAGGTCAATGCTTATTTCTCGAGTCTGGCTCTGCAAGAGACCGCGCTGACCCCCCAGGAGAGTTACCAGGGGGTAATGTTCTTTAAAATTAAAGAAAATGAAGAAGATGCCGGTAATTTTATTATAAGAAAGTTATTTAGAGAAGGCACCATGAAGATGTATATCGGCGTCACGAATGTGGAGACCGGAGAGAGGATACATTTCGACCTGTTCCTCTAGCGGGTATTTAAAGACAGAGACTAAAATTAATGTTGGATAGAAAGGGACGAGAGAATGCGGGTTGTCATGTGGTCGTATTCGAGGCCGAGGTTGCTTGGTGCGCCTTGAGCTTATGCCATAATAATGTTTTTTAGGCAGTTCCCTCCGTCCATGCGTGACACTTCGCTCGTGCAAGCGCAGCCGCTGCTATTTATGTTAGCTGCAGTGAGACCATTATTCGCCTACAAACTCTTTACACATTTGATAATCTGTTGTAAAATCGGTTGCCAATTGGCAGCCGGCAGACACGTAAGAAGAATGCAACCTTGATTATGTTCCGGGTAGGTCCGGGACGGGCCTGCCCATTAGAAATGTCATATCGATTTCATTCGCATTTGGCCGTACGGTTACGGTGCTAATTGTGGGGAAGCATGAGTGAGCATAAAATAGAGATGAGGGGCGGAGACGACGCCGTTCTCCTGATTCATGGTCTGTCCGGCAGCCCCTTCGAGATGAAATACCTGGCCAGGCAACTTCACCGGGCGGGGTTCACTGTGAAGGGGCCTTGTCTGGCAGGCCACGGGAAGACACTCAAGGATCTGAAGCGAGCCAGATGGCAGGATTGGTACCGGACCGTTCGCGAAGCGTTTGAAGAATTGAAGCGAACGCATGCAACCGTTTCCGTGGCCGGCCTCTGCATGGGTGCGCTATTGGCACTCTGCCTCTCAGCCGAATACGAAGATGGAGTTTCTGCAATCTCATTGATCTCGACAACGCTCTCCTACGATGGATGGGGTCTTCCGTGGTATAAATTTCTGTTGCCCCTTATTTACACTACCCCGGCGCACCACATCTATGCATTCAAGGAACGGGAACCGTATGGGATCAAGAATCAAGCTCTTCGAACCCGGATCGTCGAGGGCATGCGTCACGGCTCTATAGCTCACGAAAGCGTTCCTGGCTCATGCATGCGTGAATTATACCGACTGATCAGGGCAACGAAGAAAATTGTGCCTGCAGTGCTGACGCCGGCTCTCATTCTCCACTCACGGGAGGATGACCTCGCCAGTGAAAAAAACGCGCTATATGTGCGCAATCACATAGGAGCTCACGAGGTGCGCATGGTGCTTCTCGATGACTGCTATCACATGTTGCCCATAGATAACCAGCGGGATATCGTAGCAAATGAGACAATAACGTTTTTTAAGCATCGCGCAACAAAATGACAGATTCCATCTTTTGTCCAAGCTTATGAAACCAATGCTCGTTGCATGCCATGAAACTCGATGATCATGATAATCAAATAGCACAATCGCTCTTGAAGCGAGTCATGCGTCTTCATGTCGTCTTAATCATTTCATGGCTGGCCCTTTTACTCGCGCCGGTCACGATGATAGTCGGTCACTTGGGTTCGCACGAGCTGAACTGGACGCGCGATCACATCAGTACATATGCCTCGTATGCCCCCCATTCCAATTGGATCACGGCCTCCATTTTACTGTCCGCCATGTCGCTAGCCTGCATCGGCATCTCATTTGCGAAACATTGTGAATTCGGAAGAACTCCCCTCGGCCAGATCACATCGATGATTCTCGGCGTTTCAGTGTCCGGGCTACTCCTCTTGGTCTCCTTCAAAGAAACGATACCAGGTGGAATTATACTGCAAAATATTGACGTTGATGTTATCCGTCAACAGGCATTACATGATGTCGGGTTGTTCTTGTTTTTCACAGGATCCGTCGTTGCCGCGATCACAGCGGGGCTAGTGGTGTTGATGGCAAAAACCACGAAGATCCACAAGGTAGGCGCCATTATTGCGACTACCGGACCGCTTGCCCTTGTAGCCAAATCGCATCCATGGCCGAAATATTTAGGGATTATAGGCAAGGCCAGCGGGTTGAGACAACGGGCAGCTTTTTTCTGTCTGTGGACCGGAGCTTTGTTATTGCTGGCCTTGCTTAGTAGGGACGAAGAAATGAAAGAGAAATGCCCATAGGCAAGAATGATGGATAATTTCGGTCATAGAAGCACTCTCTCTCACATGCTCTTGAGTGCGCAGGTTCAAAGACTGTCATCTCGGAACATGCAGAGCGCATATTATGTAATTTATTGTTGTAAAAGCAAATGTCGGGCGATTGCCGTCCCCGTGTAAGTATTAAATGTCAGTGAAAATAGAGCCTTTCCAGCCGCCCTATCGACCTTCTCTCATCAGTAATCCTTAAGACTTAGTATAGCGATATAAGTTATTAAAGAATTTGAATAATGTGTCCGAAAAGATATACGTCCCCGAATGTTCAAGAATGGGTGGATTAGTGAAGTGTTCCCTTGAGATCTGTTGTGCGGGGAAAAACAAGACTGTCTGGGACTCAATGAGCAGTCGAGGCGGCATCCTGACACCTCCCAGCTATTGATTGTCGCTGATTTTTTCCCAGGGTACGGTTATGTCAACAAAATATAGCAGGCTCAACAGAAAAGAATATTATACTTTCATGTTCCTTCCAGGACCGAATCAAAGGGTCCGAACGATGAGCATATCTAAACCGGTGCTTAAAACCGTCCTCTTCTCTATAGTAGCCTTGACATTGCTTTCTCTGTATCTTTTCTATGAATACAACGACGTCAAAGATAAAGTCATGGAACTTCGTTCCGTCCGAGAAGAGTTGATGCAGCAAAAAGCACAGGTCCAGGGCTTTGCGCTCAATCTCATGGATTACAAGCGGCAGATGTTCCTTCTGCGCGACCTTGACACCAAGCTTCGCCGTGTCGTGAGTCTCGGTCCCCGGGACCGGGCCAGTCAGGTAATCGGCATAGGAGGCCCCGAGGAAACAAGGCTTCAGAACCTTGCCCATCTGGGCAAAAAGAAGCAGGATGAAGCGCTCAAGGAAATGCATAACCAGCTGTCTGAGTTGAAGGGCGCTGCTTCAAAGGAGGAAACCAGCCTTCAAACGCTGATCGAATACTTTGAAGACAAGCGCTCGCTTTATGCCTCTACACCTTCAGTATGGCCTGTCCGGGGCTGGGTCACATCTCCTTTCGGCAAACGTACCTCTCCGTTCAGCGGCATACTCACGTTCCATGAAGGCTTAGATATCGCAGCACAGACAGGAACGCCGGTCGTAGCGCCGGCCGACGGTGTTGTGCTCAAAGCCGGTTTCAGCCCCGGATACGGCAATATGGTTGAAATCAGCCATGGGTACGGAATCAAGACCGTTTTCGGACACAACTCCAGGCTCAACGTGAAAGTGGGGCAGCGGGTCAAACGAGGGGACGTCATATCCTATGTGGGCGATACCGGGTCGAGCACTGGACCGCATCTCCATTATGAAGTACGATTGAACGGAGTGCCTGTGAATCCCAAGAAATATTTGAATTAAGATGGCCTGCCGTCGATACGCATTTTCATCTATTACGTATAGTTTCCTGTCGGATTTTGAGTTTATTGGTTGCAACTTTCTGCACTACTCAGCCTTAAATTATCGGCACTCCTTCTTGATATTTGCTATATTCTAATCATTTAGTCCGAAATACCCCTCTCTTCATAGACCCTGACTACGTCAGCTGTTCGTTAGAGCGGAATGGATGTCAACGGTTTTAGAATAACGAGACGTTGAAGATGTTAGGAGAGATTCAGTCAACAATAGATGCGGGAGTGGAAACCGCATCCGTTTTATTTTATACAGCAACTAACAGCGCAACATGTGGGATTTTCTTTTATATGGAGGTGATCTGTGCTCACACGTATATCGAAAATCTTGTTGGTAGCCGTCCTGTTTTTTGTCAGACCGGTTTGGGCTGAAAACAGCGTAGTGATCGCGGATTTTTCGCGCGGAGTCGATGCTGGCGGCGTTCCCGCCGGGTGGCAGCTCAAGGAAAAATACGGCAAGGCGGATTTCGCTGTCGTCAAGGATGGCGACATCTCGGCCGTCCGGTTCCGTAGCGCAAACACGTCTTTCTCCCTCCAAAAAGAGATCAACGTGGACCTCAAACAGTTTCCGGTGCTCACCTGGAAGTGGAAGGTAACCAAGCTGCCAGAGGGAGGGGATTTCAGAAAATCGAAGACTGATGACCAAGCCGCTCAGCTCTTCATCGCGTTCACCAAAACTAAGTCTATCGTCTACATCTGGTCCACGAGCGCACCACAGGGTCTAACGAAGGACACGACGCCCGTTCCTTTCATGCACGTCCATGTGGTAGTCGTGCGATCAGGCGCTGCCGGCACGGGGACGTGGGTTACGGAGACCCGGAACGTATATGATGATTTCAAGAATTTCTTTGGCGAGGAACCTCCCCCGGCAAGCGGCATGCGGCTTCAGATCAATTCCCAGCACACCGGGACATCGGCGGAGAGCTACTTTGCGGATATTGCGTTCAAAAAGCAGTAGGCAAGTGATCAGGAATTTGCAGTAAGGTGGGAAGTGAATAAATATCCTGTTCGACGGCGACCGTGCAACGCTTAAGTCCCCAAGCCGAGATCGGAGGGGAAGGGCATGTCGAAACTACGCGTGCACAGCTTCTCAATCTCAATCGATGGATACGGTGCCGGGCCGAACCAGGACCTCCAGAATCCGCTCGGAGTCGGCGGCCTGGCGTTGTTTGATTGGTTCTTCCATACGCGCACCTGGCAGCGGATGCACGGCAATGAAGGCGGCGAAACGGGCGTAGATGACGATATGGCGGAGGAAGGCTTCGTCGGGATCGGCTCGTGGATTCTCGGGCGGAACATGTTCGGTCCGGTGCGTGGCCCCTGGCCGGACGACAGCTGGAAAGGCTGGTGGGGTGACGAACCGCCGTATCACACTCCCGTTTTCGTGCTGACTCACCACCCACGAGCATCGATCAAGATGGCGGGCGGCACGGAGTTCCGTTTCGTCACCGAAGGTATCCACGCCGCTCTGAAGCAGGCGAGGGATGCGGCAGGCGGCCGCGACATCCGACTTGGTGGAGGCGTGTCTACGATTCGACAATATTTGCGCGCCGCACTTATTGACGAACTGCATTTCGTAATTTCGCCAGTCCTGCTCGGTGCCGGTGAACATCTGTTTGATGGCATCAATATGCCGGCGTTGGGCTACGAATGCGTGAACCACATCGCCGGCGGCCGTTCCGCTTGCCATATAATACTGCGCAAGCGCCTATGATCCATCTGTGGCTTCCCGCCGATCGCCTAACGGGCAGCCTGACCAGCGCGAAGTGGGCGTTTTTGACCTTACGAGCGGCGGGGACTTTCGTGGTATCATGCAGTTATGAATGGAGTCTATGAGTGAATTATAACGGCCTCAAGGTGTCAAAGAGGGTTTATGGGAAAAAGAAAACGCAGGTCTGTGCGTAGCAGAAGGTCAAGCGAAGATCGAAGGCAAAAACGTGATTCAGACTACAAGGGGACTGATCGCAGAAGCGGAAAAGATAGGAGATATTGGATAGACCGCAGATCTTCTTAAATCTTGCCTGTATACATAGGATGGCGTCTGTACCCGGAAGCGAGCTTATAAGGATCCTCGACTACCGCCCCATATACGCCACGCTATGCTCTTTGTGCGTTTCCCAATTCTGGATATAATACTTTGCCAGATCAGTCGAGGAGATGATCAGCAAGTTCTCGGCGTTATTGTTTTCAGCAGCCTTCGTGAAATTGAAACTTCCCGTAATGACCGTTTTCTTATCAATGACGATGATTTTATTGTGAGCGATGGCGTGGGCTGAGTCAATATAAGTCGATATCCCCATATGAGCGGCAAAGTCCCCCGCTGAATAATTCTTTGACCGATTGGATCTATCGAGGATGATTTCAATATGAACGCCTCTCTTGTGGGCTTCGAGAAGGGCTTTTGCGATATCTTTGGATGTGAATGAATAGGCCTGAACGAGGATTTCGGATTTTGCATGGTTCAGAGCGTCTACGATAGCTTCCGTGCATCCACCTTTGGGAGAGAAATAGACCTGAGTAGGTGCATTGTTAAGTGTAAGGTCCTTGGCATCTACGACGTTAGCAGATGAGGAGGAAAGGATGAGTAATGAAACTATGAAATATATCTTCACAAGAAGTCCCACATGTAACATCCCCTAAAATGATGTGCCGTCCCGGCAACTATAGTCTATTGAGAGTAATCCGCCCTTCGATAATTTTATGATGTTTTGAAAATCAGCTAATTTTTCCTAATGTAAGCATTCAAACCGATAATAAGAGGTTTCCCGTTTATCATTACATCCGTCTCTTTGTTCCCCCGTGTGCTTGCCACGACCATTGTTTTCCCTGATGCGCTTGGTGTCGGAGTCTCGAGATCAGCTGTAATAATAAGCTTGTTCCCTTCAATTTTTGCGGTAACAGCCATGAGCCTACCTCCGTTGCCTTTAGATGGGTGGCATTATATCAAAAAGGGGTCTCGAGCGGGAAATTATTACGAAATTCGGTCGGATGGCGATTGGGCTAGAGCTTCAAGATAGTTGCAAGCGTACCTGAAGGTCATTTGAAGGCTATGTGCGCTTGATACACCGCCGTCTTTGAGGTTAAATTCCAGTTGTAATCTTGATTATTTTATATCATAATAAAAATATACATTCCTTCCACGGGATGGAATAAGAATAGGTGATCTGGACGCGCGGGTCACATCTGAGAATGGTGGAGGATAACACAGGCACGCCATGAAAGGGGAAAACACAAATCTGCAAAGGCGCCTCTACTTCATCAGCGCCATTATCTTGCTGGTTGGTTTGAGCAGTGCCATCTTGATTTACCTGACAGCTGAGGATGAGTCGGAGAGTGCTGTAGGTTATGAGGTAGTGGGCGGATATGTATATCCGACTGCACCTGAAACTTCTAAAATATATGTCCATGATCTGGAACTCTTCGGTGGAAAGGCGGCTGTGCTTGCGGATGAGTTCAGCCGTTGGTTTGCCGGCTTATGGCATGGGAAATCACTCGCATTCACAGTAGCCTGCATTTCCATTTTTATATTCCTTGGTGTTTTCTTTGTTGCTCATCACTCGCCGCCCGGCGTAAAAACCGATCTTAGAGATGAAAAGGCCGGGAAGGAACCAACTGACAGTGTCTGACTTGCCTTCGAAAAAACATCGCCGAGGGTGGGCAGGAGAAGAGACATTCAGCACGCGACATGGTGTCGGAACAGGATTGTCCAACACTTCTATCGGTCAGGAAAAGCCATTGTTCCGAAGTTTGCCTGTATTTATGCGACCGTCGTATTGAAAGCCCGAAGGCCAGAGGTCAAACCTCTCCCCGCTACCAAACTATCCAGGGGTCACCACATTCCAAGCCGCTACTAGCGTCGATACGATTACCTTCAGCATCGTACCCGGCTCCCAGCGAAGCGGCTGACGGGATCTCGAGCGCGCTGCCTTCCCGCTGTTCGACGGCGGCAGTTCGTCGCTGCGTGATTAAAGTTTTGGATTTTGCTGCACGGAGGGACTCATGTTCTGGCAGCCCGAAAGCGAACGCATGGGCAAAGAAGAGCTTCAGCGGCTGCAGTTCGAACGGCTCGGGTCGACCCTGAGCCGGGTATACAGGAATGTCCATTTTTATCGGAAGAAGTTCGATGAAATCAAGTTCAACCCCGATGACCTGCGCTCCCTCCATGATCTGCGCAAGCTCCCTTTCACGACCAAAAACGATTTGCGGGACAATTACCCTTACGGTCTTTTCGCCGTTCCGCTCCGTGAAGTCGTCCGTGTTCACGCCTCGTCGGGGACGACGGGCATGTCCACGGTTGTGGGCTATTCGAGGAATGACATCAAAATCTGGTCGAACCTTGTCGCGCGGATCCTCGCCGCCGGAGGTGTTACGAAAGACGACGTGGTCCAGATAGCTTTCAACTACGGCCTCTTCACCGGCGCCTTCGGCCTGCACTACGGTGCGGAGCGGCTCGGCGCATCGGTTATCCCGATTTCAAGCGGGAACACGAAGCGCCAGATCAAGATCATGCAGGATTTCAAGACCACAGCGCTCGTAAGCACGCCGAGCTATGCCATGCTGATTGCAGACACTGTCACGGAATTGGGAATCAACCCGAACTCGCTCTCCCTCAAGTACGGTCTCTTCGGCGCCGAACCCTGGTCAGAAGCCATGCGAAGAGAGATCGAGAGAAAGCTTAAGATCACAGCGACGGACAATTACGGGCTCTCAGAGGTCATGGGACCGGGCGTCGCCGGAGAGTGCCTCGAACGGAACGGCCTGCATATAAACGAAGACCATTTTCTTGTCGAGATGATCAATCCCGACACGCTCGCGCCGGCCGATCCTGGCGAGCTTGGTGAGATGGTGATCACCACGCTCACAAAAGAGGCCTTCCCGGTCGTTCGGTACAGGACCCGCGACCTCACCCGGCTTATTTCCGAGCCATGCCCCTGTGGCAGGACGATGAGGAGGATGACAAGGGTGTTCGGCCGGACAGACGACATGCTCATCATCCGTGGTGTAAACGTGTTCCCGTCGCAGATCGAGACGGTTCTCTTCGGGATCGAAGGTGTCGCCCCGCACTACCAGATCATCATCGACCGCAAGGGCGCACTTGATAAGACCATGGTGATCGTCGAGGTGTCGGAAGCGAGCGTCTTGGATGAGATCAGGAAACAGGCTGGGCTGAGGGAGACAATCAAAAACCATCTCGCCGCGGAACTCGGCATCTCCGTCGACGTGAAGCTCGTTGGAAAGAAGACGCTGGAGAGGTTCGAAGGAAAAGCGGTGCGGGTCATTGACAACCGAAAGTTCTGACTCGCTGAAGCAGATCGACAAAGACAAGCAGAATCAGCGCAGTTCTTCGTCAAAAAATTTCACCGTACCTCTGTGTCTCTTAACGATTTCAAAGGGAAACAGGCATGAAATACATTGACTTCCACACTCACATCTTCCCGGACAGGGTCGCCAAGGCCGCCATGGACGCCCTTGCTGCAGAGTCAGGCGACTACCGGCCCCGAACCGACGGAACATTGCGGGGCCTGATCGAGTCGATGAAGACCGCGCACATTTCCGCAAGCGTAGTCGCGAACATAGCCACGAAGCCTTCCCAGATGATGTCTATTCTCGACTTCTGCATGCAGATCAAGAGCGAGGCCATCCATCCACTCATCTCCTTCCACCCGTCGAACGACACCGAAGACGTGGAGGACATGTTCGGCCAAGCGCATCGATCGGGCATCCGGGGCGTCAAGCTTCACCCCATGTACCAGAAGTTTTTCATCGATGACAAGTATATGTATGGTTTTTACGAGCTCATTGCATCATTCGGGTTCTACGTCATGTTCCACAGCGGGTTCGACATGGCCTTTCCGGGGAACACTCAGGCCGACGTTGAGCGCGTAAAGAAAGTCGCCAACTGGTTCAAGGACCTCACGATCGTCTGTACGCACGTCGGCGGTTGGAAGCAGTGGGACAGGATCAGTTGCCTGAGCGATTGCGAGAATGTTTATACCGAGACGTCGATGACATTGAGCGAAGTGAGTGATGAACAGTTCGTTAAGCACATCTCACATTTTGCTGATGACAGAATCCTCTTCGGGACCGACAGCCCCTGGACAGATCAGGAAGAGATGCTTGAACGGACGCTGCGGTTGAAGATATCCGACCGGCTAAAGGAGAAAATGCTGTATTCCAATGCCGCGAGGCTGCTTGGGATGAAACAAAGTGAATAGATCATCTCATCCATGGGGAAGGGAGAACTCTGTCCGCAGGGAAGGCCCGTCCGGTTGTTCAGGGGAGGTGCGCTTTGCCCGCCTCTAAGGCCTTCTGATTGATGTCGAGGGCTTTTTTGGGGATTGTGTTCACGATTGCGTCGATGATGATCGATTCTGTGAGCGGGAGGAACCTGAGCGCCGCACCGAGCATGACAAGGTTGAGCGTACGCTTATCTCCGGCAGCAACCGCAAGCTGCGTGCCGTCGAAAGGCAGAACGGTCTTGACACGGCTTTTGATGATGTCTTCTATGTCCGCCGGATATTTTTCCGCGGCGATGGAAACGCCGATGGTACCGATAGGACGTGTGTTGTAGATAACAGCGCCATCGTCCTTCACAAAGTGTAGGTACCGCGCCGTTTCGAGCGGCTCGAACCCGATCAGGAGGTCGGCCTCGCCCTCGCTTACGATCGGCGAATATACTTTCTCTCCGAATCGCACCTGCGAGAGGACGCTCCCGCCCCGCTGCGCCATGCCGTGCACCTCGCTCTGTTTCACATCCAGGCCCTGCAGGAGCGCGGCCTCGGCAATGATCTTGCTTGTCAGGAGCACGCCCTGCCCGCCCACGCCGCTGATCAGAATATTGAAGACTTTCACGCTAAGATCCCTGATAAAATGGCCCAAAAATCATGGGCCGCAGTTTTTCACTGGCGTTTGAAGATTTCAAAGCTTGAGCACTTATTGTACTCCCTTTTCCCGATGGTTATGAGCGCCAAGTAGTTATTCCCCTCTGCGTGCTCTCCGGTAAGGAACATCCTACATCATCTTCATCGAGCCTGTGGTGCACAGCTGCGCGCAGACGCCACACCCGTTACACAAGAGGGGATCGATTTCGACATATCCTGTTTTTCCCTCGGGCGTAAAGGAAAGGCCTATGCATCCCGCCTTGAGGCATGCCTTGCATCCGGTACAGGTCTTCCGCTCCACTGCAAAGGCCTTCTTAGAGACCCGGTAGCGCAGCACACAGGGCTGGTTCGATATGAGCACGGATGGGCCCTCTGCCGCAAGTTCTTCCTTCATGATTTTCTCAAGGTCCTTGATCCTGTAAGAGTCGATCTCCCGCACGCGCTTCGCGCCAATGACTTGGCAGAGTTTGGCGATGTCGAGCCGCGGAGCGGCCGTGCCTTTTGCCGATCGGCCTGTGCCGGCGTGTTCCTGGCCGCCGGTCATGCCTGTAGTGTCATTGTTCATTATGATGACAATGGCGTCCCCGCCGTTGTAGACCATGTTCATGAGGCCGGTAATGCCCGAATGAAGGAATGTGGAGTCGCCTATGACGGCTACGGGTTTCTGCGTGGCCCCCTGTAGCGCAAGCCCCTTGGCCATGCCGTGAGCAGCGGAGACGCTTGCGCCCATGCAGATGCACGTGTGCATTGCCGAAAAAGGTGGGAGCGCGCCGAGCGTATAGCAGCCGATATCGCCGGAAACATAGAGCTTGAGCTTTGCGAGCACGGTGAACAGGCCGCGGTGCGAGCAGCCCGGGCAGAACGTCGGCGGTCGCACGAGCAGCCCTGCCACAGGTTCCTTCGTCGGAAGCTGGATGCCGGATATCTTCTCGCGCACCAGCCTCTGGTTGAATTCGCCGCAAGAGGGGAGCTGGTTCTTGCCGAGATGGACGGCAATGCCCATGGCCTTGATCTGCTCTTCGAGGAAGGGATCGAGCTCTTCTACCACAGCGAGCCTTTTCACGGATGCAGAGAACTTCCAGATGAGCTTCTCAGGCAGGGGGAAACTTACCCCGAGCTTGAGCACTGATGCATCAGGGAAAGCCTCGCGAACATACTGGTACGAGATGCCTGAGGCGATAAAGCCGATTTCCTTGTCGCCATCGATCACCTGGTTGAGCGTTGAAGTCTCCGCCCACGCTTTGAGTCGCACAAGGCGGTCCTCAACGAACACATGCCGTTTTTTGGCGTTGCTCGGGAGCATCACATACTTGGCGAAATCACGGACCAGTCCGCGCCCCGCCGGACTCTCGGCAGGGTCGAGCGTCACGACGCTTTTGCAATGGGAGATCCGTGTCGTCGTGCGAAGGATCACCGGCGTGTCGAAGGACTCGCTCAGCTCGAAAGCGGCTTTTATGAACTGTTTTGATTCTGCTGAATCCGCCGGTTCGAGGCAGGGGATCTTGCCGAGACGGGCGAAGTGGCGCGTGTCCTGCTCATTTTGGGAGCTGAACATGCCCGGATCGTCGGCAGCCATTAGCACGAGTCCGGCGTTTATGCCGGTGTACGCCGCGGTCATGAGCGGGTCGGCTGCAACGTTTACGCCCACATGCTTCATGCACGCGAGTGAACGCACACCGGAAAGGGCGCCGCCGATGGCCACCTCGAAGGCAACTTTTTCGTTCACAGACCATTCAGCGTGGATGCCTTCGACCTGGGAAAGTGTCTCGAGCACCTCGGTGCTCGGCGTGCCGGGGTAGGCCGTGGCGATCTTGCCCCCCGCTTCGATAAACCCACGGGCGATGGCTTCGTTACCTGAAAGGATTGCTTTCTTCAAGAAGATACTCCTCACATACCAATAGTGAACCGGGAGGACGCTAAGAGCACAAGGCGCTGCCCCGAGAAGCAATTCTTGCCCGGTTCGCGGCCTTGGGCTGTTCGCGGTATTCCTACCTCGGCCGGTTGTCGATCACGCGTTTAGCCTTGCCCTCGCTGCGCTGAATCGTGTTGGGCGGCCGGAGCGTCACCTCGGTGTTCACGCCGATGATGTCCTTGATGTTTTTTTGGATCTCGCGTTTGAGGTGAATGAGAACTTCCTCTTCCTGCGCGAAGGCCTGGAGGTCTGTGGACAGCACCTTCTGCGCCATTTCCTCCATGAACTTCGCCGTCACCTCGACGTTCACATTCATCTCGTCGAGCCTCCCTTTGCGCGTGACCTCAATGACATAGTGGGGTGCAACCTCTTCGGAGCGGAGAAGGACCGACTCGACCTGCGACGGGAACACGTTCACGCCGCGGATGATAAGCATATCATCGGCGCGGCCGAGGATCCGCTTCATGCGGACGAGCGTTCTGCCGCACTTGCAGGGCTCGGGGTTCAGGCTGGTGATATCGCCCGTTCGGTAACGGATGAGCGGCATGGCTTCGCGTGATATGCTCGTGATCACGAGCTCACCCTCCCGTCCGTACGGCAGTTGCTCTCCCGTCTCGGGGTTGATGATCTCGGGGTAGAAATGGTCTTCGTTGATGTGGAGTCCGCTCTGCGCCTCGATGCACTCCGAAGAAACACCGGGTCCGATGATCTCAGAGAGGCCGTAGATGTCAATAGCCTTGATGCGAAGCCGCTCTTCCACCTCGCTGCGCATTTCTTCTGTCCAGGGTTCAGCGCCGAAAAGCCCGACTCGCAGCTTGATAGTATCGAGGTTGATCTTCATTTCGCAGGCAACGTCATAGATGTAGAGCGCGAAGGACGGCGTGGAACAGATCACGGTGCTGCCGAAGTCCTGCATGAGCATGATCTGCTTCTGGGTATTGCCGCCCGAGATGGGAATGACCGAAGCGCCAACACGCTCCGCTCCATAGTGTGCGCCGAGGCCGCCCGTGAACAGACCGTACCCATAGGCATTCTGGACCACGTCTTTATTGGTCACGCCGGCGCAGGTGAAGGTGCGTGCCATCACATCGGCCCAGAGCGCAATATCGTTCCGGTTGTAGGCCACAACGGTCGGTTTGCCAGTGGTGCCTGACGAGGCGTGGATGCGGACGATGCTTTCGAGGGGTTCGGCAAAAAGCCCATACGGATAGTTGTCCCTGAGATCGGTCTTCTTCGTAAATGGAAGGTTCACGATGTCCTGGATGCCTTTGATGTCGGAAGGCTTGACGCCCTTCTCGTCGAACTTCCTCCTGTAGAAAGGGACACGGACATAGACTCGATCACAGGCCTTCTTCAAGCGGTCGCTCTGCAGTTTCGCAAGTTCCTGTCGTGAAAGGGATTCTTCGGTATTCCAGGGCATACACGACTCCTCTGTGTGCTGATATCTCATCGCGAAAAGAGGGATTTTGTTTCGAGAATATCGTTTTAGTATAAACCTGAATGCACTATTTTGTAAACATAAATCCATGTTATCTGTTGAGTCATGAAGGGCAATTTTGATATAATGGCGTGACTTTTATGTATCAAATTACATTTGACAACATAGAAAGAAATCAAGAACTATATCAGATCTGAAACGAACAGAGCTCTTCCCTCTTGCGACACTTGAACAGATCGGGGACGGAAAGGACCATGTAATGGATGATATAAGAAAGTTCGTTGCTAACGACCGCTTTGCCAGGCATCTCGGCATCGAGATGATAGAATGTTCCCAGGGCAGGGCGAAGGCCAGAATGGAAATAAAGGACCATCACCTGAACAGCGCAGGAACCGTCCACGGGGGAGCAATCTTCGCACTCGCTGATGCAGTCTTCTCAGCCGCCTCCAATTCCCACGGCACGCTTGCCATGGCGATCAACGTGAGCATTTCCTATTTTAAGGCCGTAAGAAAGGGCTCCTTGACCGCCGGGGCAGACGAAGTATCTTTAAACCCCAAGCTCGCTACCTATCTGGTCAACGTGACCGATGAAGACGGCAACGCTATCGCTCTGTTCGAGGGTACCGTGTACCGGAAGAAGGACAATATCGCTGATGTCATCAAATGATTTTGTCGATGGAGGAAACTATGGCGCATCCTAAAATCCTTGCGTTCATACTAGCCGGAGGGAAAGGCGAGAGACTTGCACCCCTGACCGATTACCGATCCAAGCCGGCAGTGCCGTTCGGCGGGCGGTACCGGCTCGTGGATTTTGTGCTGAGCAACTTCGTGAACTCGCACATCTATTCAATTTATCTGCTCGTGCAGTATAAGTCTCAATCGCTGATAGAGCATGTTCGACAAAACTGGGTTCTCTCTCCCATTGTCAGGGAACATTTTGTCGCTGTGGTCCCGCCGCAGATGCGGATGGGCCCGGAATGGTTCCAGGGCACGGCCGATGCTGTGTACCAGAACATCAATTTGATCTACGATCAGCAGCCGGAACTCGTGGCAGTTTTCGGGGCCGATCACATTTACCGGATGGACATCCGCCAGATGATCGATTTTCACCTGGAGCGGAACGCGTCGGTAACTGTTGCGGCACGCCCCGTTCCCATCGCTCAGGCATCGTCCTTCGGCGTGATCGATACAGACGAGGACGGAAGAATCACGGGTTTCGAGGAAAAACCGGAAAATCCGACTCCTCTGCCGAACGATCCATCACGTGCGTACGCGTCGCTTGGGAATTACATCTTTAACAAGGATGTGCTTATCGATGCGCTGGAAAAGGCTCAGGGGACCAATCAGAATGATTTCGGGAAGCACATCATTCCAGGTCTCATCGGTACGCGAACCGTTTTTGCCTATGACTTCTCAACCAGTGTAATCCCGGGTTCCCTCCCGTACGAGGAGAAGGGATACTGGCGGGACGTCGGAACGATCCCGGCTTTTTTCGACGCTCACATGGACATGCTCGGAGAGCATCCCCTTTTTGAACTGCAAAACAAGCGGTGGCCGATCCATCCTGCGGAGTATCAGGGGCCTGCGGCGAAGATCTTGAAGGGCGACATCCAGAACAGTTTCATTGCAGAGGGCGTCGTTATCCGGGATGCGAGAATCGTGAATTCGGTGATACGACGGGATGTCATGATAGAACATGACGTTGTCGTCGAGGAGTGCATCATCATGGACCACACGGTAATCAGGAAGGGTTGCCGTCTCAAACGGGTGATCGTAGACAAATTCAACGTCTTGGCCGAAGGGGAGCGGATCGGATTCGGCCCAGATGCCGATCGTTTGCAGTGCGCCTGCCACCGGGATCCATCGGGCATTTCGATCGTACCGAAGGGGGAACGATTGATGAAGCGCCCTCCGTGGTAAGTGGACCCCGGAATGCCCGTAGAAGGGGGATGTTCAAGGAACGTGCTCGGCGGAAAGAACGCAGAAACGTTCGGTCCTTACCTGTCAACTCCGATGTTTGGAAAATAGCACGTCCGCTTATCGTTCGATCACGATCCGTAGATGGGCTGTGGTTCCTTCTTGATGAGCAAAATGGAGCAGGGCATCTTCAAGAGCAGTTCATGATTGCTCCTGCCGAATAAGAAGTGCTCCATATGCCCCTCCTCGTGCGCAAGCATGACAAGAAGATCGATCTGACTTTCCTTGACGGTTTTCAATATTTCCTTTGTAGGCTCTCCTTCTCTGAGCATGGCCTGGATTTCCACCCCTCCTGTTCTCTCCTGCTCGATAATTTTGTCGAGCTCCTTTTTGGTCTTTTCGAGGAGCTGCTGGTAGTCTTTCGCTAGATTGGGCATGGGAAGGTTCCAGCCTTCAATACCGAAGGGATTATGTATTACGTGCATGACAGTCAATTTCGCCCCGTACTTTTTCGCCAGGGATACGCCGGAGTGAATAGCCTTGGCGTCGTATTTTACCATTCGGCTAACAACGAGAATGTGTTTGATGTCTTCCATGGTTAAGCCTCCAAGAATATGTCTATTATTATTTTAACACGGTCTCGAAATCTTAAGAACGAATCCGTAAAAACCCGTCTCTACGAGAAGTCTTGCCATCATAGAGAGGCGTCATCGTACGACCAACGTTGTAATAATGGAGCAGCACACCAAAAGATTGCTATTTTGGCTCAATTGACAACCGCAACCAATGAGGACAAAAATACAATTAGTGGGGGACAGAGCGCCGCAAATCACGGTCCGCAATCGGCGGACGATAAATGTATTTATCACGTCTCGGATTATTCTCCCTAGTTCATACGACTTTATTCTCCTCAAGATTTGATAAGGAACGAGCTATAATTTAAGTGTCTGTATGCTCTCTAGCTGCGGAGAAATGCGATGAAACAATCGGAAGGCATCGTATTCCTGTTCGACGTCGATAACACGCTGCTCGACAACGACCGCGTGGAGGGAGATTTCCGGCGACATCTTGAAAGCGAGTTCGGGTCTGAAATCGAAAACCGGTACTTCGCCATTTTCGAAGAGCTGCGAGCCGAACTCGGCTATGCCGATTATCTGGGGGCCTTGCAGCGTTTCCGTCTCGATGACCTCTGCGATCCCCGTCTGCTGACGATGTCTTCATTCCTGGTGGATTACCCCTTCGCTGATCGATTGTACCCCGGCGCACTCGCGGTTCTTGACCATGTACGGGAGTGGGGAACAACTGTCATCCTGTCCGACGGCGACGTTGTCTTTCAACCGCGCAAAGTGCAGCGGTCGGGGTTGTGGGACGCCGTCGAGGGACGCGTGCTCATTTACATTCATAAAGAGAGGATGCTGGCCGATGTTGAGCGGCATTACCCCGCGCAGCGGTATATCATGGTGGACGATAAGCTGCGGATTCTCACGGCCATGAAAAAAGTCTGGGATGGGCGGCTGATGACGGTCTTTCCGCGCCAGGGACACTATGCGCTCGACCTTGAAAGCATCGCCATGTACCCGCCTGCGGACATCGCCATCGAGCATGTCGGCGACCTGATGCACCGTGATCTCTCTGCGTTTCTCGGCGATGAACGGAATGGGTAGATAAACAATTGTCTTAAGGAGGGATTGTGAACATAAACCCTCGCGCGGGAAAACCCGCTGGGATGCAATTGGCAATCATCCCTAATGACGGATTTGAAGGAGACAAGCAATGAAAAAACCGCGAAAAGCCATCAGTCGTCTGCACTCTTTTCTCCACGCCGATGTCGAGGGATTCGAGTCCCTTGCGGAGCTCGCTCTGGATGTGCGCTGGTCGTGGAATCATGAGGCGGACGAGATCTGGCAGCAGCTCGATCCGGAGCTCTGGGATCTCACCCACAACGCCTGGGTCGTGCTACAAACCGTCTCGCGTGAACGGCTCGAACAGGCATCGGCCGATCCCTCATTCCGCAAGAAGGTCGGCCGCCTCGTTCGTGCAAAACGCAATGCGGCGAAGTTAGCCGGATGGTTTCAGAAGAAGCACTCCGGTTCCCCGCTCAGTTCCGTGGCTTATTTCAGCATGGAATTCATGCTGAGCGAGGCGCTTCCCATCTATTCGGGAGGTCTCGGCAACGTCGCCGGCGATCAGCTCAAGGCCGCAAGCGACCTGGGTGTGCCGGTGGTGGGCGTCGGACTGCTCTATCAGCGGGGTTATTTTCGACAAGTCATTGACCGGAACGGCGTGCAGCAAGCCTTTTTCCCGTACAACGATCCCAGCCAATTGCCGATCATGCCCTTGCGCGAAAAGAACGGAGAATGGTTGCGAGTGGAGCTGAAATTGCCGGGGTACTCCCTCTGGTTGCGCGCTTGGCAGGTCGAGATAGGCAAATTGAAGCTCTACCTGCTTGACAGCAATGACGCGGCGAACTTCCCTGCCCATCGGGGCATAACGAGCGAGCTCTACGGGGGCGGACCGGAGTTGCGGCTGCAGCAGGAACTGGTGCTCGGAGTGGGCGGGTGGCGTCTGCTCCGCATGCTCGGCATTAAACCCGAAGTATGCCATCTCAATGAGGGACACGCGGCGTTCGTGGTCCTGGAGCGGGCCAGATCGTTTATGGAGGAGACCGGCCGGCCTTTCGAGGTCGCACTTGCCGTGAGCCGCGCCGGCAATCTTTTTACCACGCATACCCCGGTAGCAGCGGGTTTCGACCGGTTCTCGCCAGCACTCATTGAGCAGTACTTCGGCAGGTTTGCCGTCGACCGCCTCGGCATTTCTATGAAAGATTTCCTCGCTCTCGGCCGAGAGAATCCCGATAATCATTCGGAAGAATTCAATATGGCCTATCTTGCCGTGCGGGGCAGCGGCGCAGTCAACGGAGTAAGCCGTTTGCATGGAGAAGTGAGCCGGGGTATTTTTCAGCCGCTTTTCCCTCACTGGCCGCGGGTCGAGGTGCCGGTGGGCCACGTCACGAACGGGGTTCATATGCCTTCATGGGATTCCGAGGAAGCCGATGAGCTCTGGACCCAAAGTTGCGGAAAGGAACGATGGTTGGGTACCGTAGAGATCCTGGAGGAAAAGATACGCCGGGTGCCGGATTACCAGCTCTGGGAATGCCGCTCGTCCGCTCGGAAATCCCTCATTGAATTAGTTCGGAAAAGGCTGTTCCGACAACTCTCTGTTTCCGGCGCTTCTCCCGAAGAACTGGAAAATGCAAACCATGTGTTTGACGGCAACACATTGACTCTTGGCTTCGCACGCCGTTTTGCTACATACAAGCGGCCGAACCTACTGCTTCACGACCCGGAGAGACTCCTTCGCATACTCTCCAATCCGCAGCGTCCCGTGCAGCTCATACTTGCCGGAAAAGCCCACCCGGCGGATCGGGCGGGCCAGGAAATGATCGAACAATGGATGCGCTTCATCCGGCGTCCCGACGCGCGCAAAAATGTGGTCTTCCTGAGCGACTACGATATGCTCCTGACCGAGCAGCTTGTGCAGGGTGTGGATGTCTGGATCAACACGCCACGGAGACCCTGGGAGGCCTGCGGAACGAGCGGCATGAAGGTGCTCGTCAATGGAGGGCTCAATCTGTCGGAGCTGGATGGTTGGTGGGCGGAAGCGTATTCGCCGGAAGTGGGGTGGGCGTTGGGCGACGGTCGGGAACACGGCGATGATCCCACCTGGGACGCCGCCGAGGCCGAGGAACTTTACTCGCTGCTTGAACAAGGGGTGGTCCCCGAGTTTTACCAGCGCGAGGAAAGCGGCATCCCAGTCGGCTGGGTGGCACGAATTCGCGAAAGTATGGCACGGCTGACTCCGCAATTTTCCGCTCACCGGGCGGTTCAGGAGTATACAGAGCAGTACTACATCCCTGCCGCGGCCGCCTATCGCGGACGCGCAGTAGAAAAGGGCGCGAAAGGTTCCGAA
>Ga0187778_10000149_pt1 | contig 47203 bp, 50 predicted proteins | sample 1015_Q2_SP5_20_M_FD_132418 | JGI IMG/M metagenome (GOLD analysis project Ga0187778, IMG submission 132418) | Tropical peat soil microbial communities from peatlands in Department of Meta, Colombia - 1015_Q2_SP5_20_MG | ecosystem: Environmental > Terrestrial > Soil > Wetlands > Peat | place...
GGGGTTCAAATCCCTTCCTCGGCGTTCAAATCAACTTTAACTGACGACGAAGCGGCCCTTTTTTTCGATTATATAGCCAATGACGAGTTCTTGCTCCTAGTTTCCAATTCTGCTGTCGACGTAGTCACCTGCTGTGGTCGCTCTTTGACACTTTCAGAGCACGCTGCCCGCGCTGGGAGCGATCATTGAAAGAAGAAGAATTCGATGAAGCTGCAGCTTCTACCGTCAAATCATTGATGCAACTGAAATCGCCGCAAAGTTATTACCTGAGGAAAGATAGGCTCATGAGATCACCACTTCTTGGACTGAGACTTCCGGCCATCGAGAGACGATTTGGACGCCGCTTCATTTTACACGCAAAAACCCTAGCAAAGCACCAAAATTAGAAACCGCGAGCGCCGGCATTCAGTATTGTACAGTCCTCCATTATTGGCTCAATGACTGGAATTCTTTGATTTCTGGAAACCACTTAATCTGTCGCCTCAGACGTCATTGACGTGACGATCATCAGGATTAGTTGAAGCCACGGGCCTTGTATGCACTCGCCCGTCGGGCGCTTTGCGCCTTTGGTGTAAATTCTAGCCTTTTTGAATGCGAGATTATAAGCTTGTCTGAATGAGGGAACGGGCATCAAGGCGTGCTTTATGCGCAAACTTCTTGTATATGGTGCAATGATGTATAAGTCAAAAAAAACTTCACAGGGGTTTTCTTATGTTTGCCGAAATCCTCGCCAAGTTCGCTAAGTTTCCTGCGCAAGAGCGAGTGGCGCGGGTGTTGCTCGAACACGGGTTCCAAGTTAATGGCGCCGGTAATGTCTTGTCAGATGGCATCAGGATCCCGCATACGGAAATTGCAAAGCAAGCAAAAGTGGATAGAAGGGCCGTGGATCAGACGACTGCCACAATTTCAGGCGATGAAATGCTTGCGAGCTTTTTTCTTAACATGAAGACTTTTGTGTTCCTGCGCGATGTCGCCCCTATGCTAGGATTAGGCGTCATCATTATAACTCCGCAAGACGCAGCTCAAGTGGGTATTATCGAAGATGTTACGCAAGCTCTCACAGATTGCGACATGCGCATCAGACAAGCTGTTACCGACGATCCGTACTTTATCGATGACCCCAAGCTGACAATTATTTGTGACGAGCACATCCCTGGTTCGCTCGTGAACAGGCTAATGAAGCTTAAGACTGTGAAGGGCGTAACGATATGTTGACCTGCAGGCCCGCTACTAAAGTTAGCGTTGATTGACCCTCTACATTTGAAAGCATTCAAGCGTCCGAAATCTGAATTACGCAAGATCCGACTCACAAAATGTTACTGAAAGCATCAGTGCGTGAACGCACGTCGGAGTCTTTAGCGTTAAAGGTCGTTACATCGATATGTCTCGCATAGTTACTTTGAGGATGGCAGGCGTTCGTGCTCGCGCCGTTGATCGACGTTCAAATCATCGAAACCTTTTCACTTAGTCAGAAAGTTTGATTTGCTGCTTTGTAAGCATCGCTAATTCTAATCAACAGTTCCGCTCAGCTAGAAGAAATCGAGTGAATCCATCTAGAGCTATCGTTAAGTCGCGTGCTTCTCCCTAGTATCGCCTTCTCACGTTGTACCGGGCTCATTTGGCCATCAAGTATGATTCGACTGCTGCAGCTTTAAGCCGACCTGCGGCACAAGACGTCGCGATGCGCGAGGCCTAGGTTCCATCGTTGTTCAATAGAAGAGAGGTGCAACTTTTCAACGCAGATCTTACAAATAGCATAAGTCATTCTTTCACGTAAACGAAGTACGTCAGGTTTAGGACTAGGCGTCGTTATGGCATTGCATCAAGCGACTGAATAATCCCGTCGATAAACTACAGCTCAGCAGCTCCACACGGGCTCGTTATCGTTTACTCTTGGCTTTTTGTGCACGACTTGGGGGATGAGCAATCCTACTAAAAACCTCTTCGTGAAGACTTCTGATTCGAGCGATTGCCGGGTGGTCGCCTAACTTTCGACGAAGAGCAGCTTCTGCTTGATCGATGTCCACTCTCCTCGTGTCCTCGATCAGATTGTCAACGGCTGCTACGATTTTTTCTTCAACTGTTTGAGGGATATAAATGCCCGGAGGGAACCCCAGGCTCGCTGCCTCGTCAGCTGATATCCCGGCTCCAACGTGTCTTTGTGCAATGTGCACAACCTGTTCATCGATTCCGTAACTTTGCAGAAGTTGTGCCCCAGCTACGCCGTGGTCAATGCCGTGGGTTATACACCGACCAATATCGTGAAGAAGCCCGCCTATCCTCACGAGCTCGATATCAACGTTTGCTCTCGCTTTCGCAACCTCTACACCGTACGTCGAAACAGCCTTGACGTGTTTTATTAGGGCTTCATTACAGCCGCTAATTCGTAGAAGTCGCAGAGCTTGCTCATAACTTGGAAGACTGTTTGAAGACACTTTTTAGTTCTTCGAGTTTTCCCTTAAGTGCTTCGATTAAAATCGCGCTGTCTTGATGACTGAGGCTAGCTCGACAAACAGGACAGATAAAGTCGTAGTCACTAGCCGTCTCGAACAAAAAGCGACCACACCCGTTTTCGCACGTATAGCAAACGTTTTGTCCTTCAAAATCTAAACGGGCTTCAAGTCTTCGAACAAGCTTTTGAGCCTCATCATCTATATTGCGCGTTATATCGCTCAAATCAACGTGCCATAAATAGGTGAGCCACCCGCTATCTTTGTCTCGTTCGCGCCTATAATTTGCCAATCGATTTTCGTATAGTATATACAGCGTCCTTCTAACGGTATTCAGATTCGAACCCGTTTCCTCAGCTATCTTTTCGTCTGTCAGTTCGTCGGTAGGAACCCTTTCAATCATTTCCAAGCCATCTTTTCCGACAAGATTCTCTAAATAGCCTTGAATTGCCACATCTCTGACCATCATGACGTAGTGTGAGTTGAGGTGTCTTATAATTACTGTATGCGGAGGACGCGTTGGAGAAGAGGTTTCAGACCAAATAATTCCTTTTTGCGGCTTCGATGCGCTTCATGGCGCCGTTAAACGCCAAATCTCTGGATTTATCGTAACTAATAGCAGAAATGACGGGCTTTGCGCGTTCAATGTGTGCTCCTTCTTGCGGGACATCCATGTAATTCGGCCGCGTGCACGTGCTCTTCACCGTAAGATCGTGCGGGGCAAAGCAGATTAATCTGCAGGCGAATCTTCGATGTTGAGGTCGTGGGATCAACTCGCCTTCACAGCTTCTTATGTGGGCATCAACTAAGTTTACGTCAAGGGAGCCTTCAACAGTATCGAGCGTTCCCTGGAATCTGGGGTTTATTTCGATAAGCTTCGGACCTTCGGGCCCGATAACGAAATCTATGCCATTCGTGCCGACGAGTTCAAGGTCTTCCGCGACGGAGTTTGAGATTTGTTCTAATTCGGTCGTAAAACTCGTTTTTAGAGGCGTCAAACTGCCACAGAAGCTAAAGCGCCGCACTGCACCCAGCTCCCTTAGACCGATGAGCTGCTCATTCACGGCTACAGTGACAGCCCCATGACCAGTCGAGAGAACGGAAGTACTCGCATCTGTGCCCCGAACATACTGTTCGATAATATAATCTTCGATGCCATTCTCACCATACTGCTCAATGCTTCTCTCCAAATGTTCGTAATCCTTCACTAGGACATTCTTGAATCCGCCCGCCCCGCGCTTTGGTTTTAACATTGCAGGGAAAGGGATATTATCGTCCAACCCAAAATGCTGGGGCACTGGGTAGTCGAGAGACTCAAGTTTGTCTCTCAGCTTTTCTTTGTCATTAATGAAGTCTGTGAGCGCTGGAGAATTTCCAGCAGCGTGAGGAATATCAAGTGTTTCAAATCCTGCAGCTAATATAGCGTAGTCGTAATCTAAATCCTCCACGAGCTTCCTTACCTCTGTATAGTCTGAATCAGTAATTACTCCTGGGAACTCATCCTTAATGAAACGGGTCACATCACCGCATCTGATTAGGTCGTAATCCTCGTAATGGCTCACAGATTCGACGTAATATCCGGCACGCTTTGCTGAACAAATGATATGTCTCGTGTTGTATCCTATAATGAGGATTCGTCGCGGCTCTTCGTTATTGTGAAACGGGCCAGTTGATTTGCTCATCCCTTTGATCCCAAGTTGTTAGTGCTTCTCGTAATTTGTAATGCCTTTAGAGTCTGTCACGAGTTCTTCGCCTTTTTGCAAATGGTCTAGAAGTATGCTGAGAGCTGCAACCTCGGAATGGGGCTGGTGGGTCACGGCAACGTTATAGTCTGCCATTTGGTACATCTCAGGCGGCACCTTCTCCGCTCCTACGACGACCATGAGTTTGTCTATTTCCAACCGATCGATTATACTAGGAAGACTTTCGCCATACATCGTCAAGTGCAGAACCTTACCTGCGTTTTTTTTCCACTGTGTGATCTCTTGTTTCCAATTGACGCCATCTCGGATCCAAAAGTCGCCACCCCAGCGTCTTACGACATCCTGTACTGTTGATACGACGGTGCTATCGGAGCCTACCAAAAGCATCCCCTGTGCTCCCAAAGCTCTCGCACAAAGACCAACGTGTGTCGTAATTCGTCGATCACGATCAATTCGATGGCCCACTCTTAAAACTACGACTTTCATGTGCTTCGTATCTTCCGTCATCTGACAATAAGCATTGACATCATTTAAATAAAGTATTGTAGATAAATATTGCACCCATAACATGCTGGCGAGACGAATTTTGCGTTACAAAAAGACGATTGCCGCGATATGGATCGTGCTTATCCTGTTTCCCAACCCGACAGTCATACTGTCTGACATTTACCGGTTCGCGAATATCCCGACTCAGCCTACCGAAGATGTCCGCCAAATCGCAAAGTCACTTCCTGCCAACGGGACGACAATCGAACGATATGTGGATGATCACGTCACCTACGCTTATGATTTTCAGGCTTACGGCGCAGCGTGGGTTATCCCAACGCCAAACGAGGTTTTGAAGTCATCCTGTGGGGATTGCAAATCAAGAGCGATTCTTCTGGCAAGTTTGCTTGAAGCAAAAGGAATCCGGCATTCCGTAGAGGTATCACCCGTGCATTTTTGGGTGGATTATAACGGAAAGCCTCGGACCAATTTCGCTGAGCAGTATGAGACGGCAGAGGCCGCTATAATATATAATGGTCACCTCAAGGTACCTGAAAAAACAGCAGTGCTGCTCTATTTAAATACCTACAAAAACGTTTTTTGGACTTCTATGCCGCTGATAAGAAAAATTCTGCTGATCAGCGGGTTGCTCATGATCACTCAGTATGGACGCTTCCAAGGAACAAAAAGGAGGTGTTGGAAAGCGATGATGCTCAAGTGGAAACTCTTACGACAGCTTTGCAAATAACTAGATGGTGCTGATACTTGTCGTAACAGCTATATACGGCATCACAAGTCACACAATTAGAGTTTTGGCGGGGGTTGCCAAGCCAGGTCAAAGGCGATAGGTTCAGGGCCTATTCTCGTAGGAGTTCGTGCGTTCAAATCGCACCCCCCGCATGCAGTTTTGTCCGCAACAGAAGTGGCGCTGCTCGAATCTACTTGGAGATGCGCGATCGGATGCTGCTGCTACTTATTCCAGCTCTCTCTCGCTTAGCGCATCGTACTCTGTGACATACGCATCCTTAATGTAGACGCCGATCATCATTTTTCTCGCAATGTTATTTACGGTATCGACCGCGTCGTCTGAAACGAGGAATTGTGCCGGATCCTCATCTGGATGTTCAAAATATATCCCATTTTCGACAAGCGCCGCTTCGAGCTCGGCTGGTTTTGTCGCCCAGAAAACCCTCATGGATTGCTATCCTTCTTCGAATAATATAGCTGTAGATATAAACTCGTCACGTTTTATAACTATCTCTTCCGGTCGTTGTGGCTTATCGACGTGCCGACTCCAAAATGCATTTCGCACAACGGACTGCGTTTGCTCCATAGAGTATCACAGTAAACAAATAAATGAATCTCCCATAAGTTTAAGCGATGCGACGATGAGATACCAAGTGGTGTTACAAATGAGTAAAGAAGGCGAGGTCGACGCTTCACGTCTTACCGAGAAACACTGTGTTCCGTGCGAAGTAGGCACGCAACCCTTTGAACTTGAGACCATTAATGGTCTCTTGCCAATGGTGCCTGACTGGAAGTTAGAAGATCAGACCAGAATTAAACGGAGTTTCAAATTCAAAGATTTCACTGAATCAATGCGATTCGTCAACGAAGTAGCAAAACTAGCTGAGGCAGAAGGACACCATCCAGATATCTTTGTGTCTTACAATTATGTCAGAATCACCCTGATGACACATAACATCGGAGGTTTATCTGAGAACGATTTTATAATGGCAGCAAAAATAGACGACATTCTCTCCCACTACCAATGAAGCCGGGTTTTTGAGTAAGCCAAGCACGAGACTGAAAAACGACCTTATGCAAGCGTTGTGGGACACAAATCACAAGAGTTAAAAAAGCTAAGCGGAAGCTGAATTAACCGTCGCTGGCTAAAAGTTGAATTTCCCTGCACTGCCCAAAGTGACGCTATTTTTTCGGAGTGATGCAGTTTGCTTTAGCTTGTAATCTAATTGATTAAACTGCGCAGCCCTATTTTTCCACACACACTGTATGCGGGAAGCCAATTCAAGTCCAAATTAATCTGATAGGAAACAGCGGAGAGAGCGCAGCATAAAAGCAGTGCTATACATAAGATTACGATACGGCAAGCAAGCGCCGGTATTTTTTGTGCCGCTTAGCTTAGCACGTGAGCTATGATCAGAATTTGTTGAGAAGATGGGCCCGAGGCGATTTGAACGCCTGGCCTCACGGTTATCAGCCGTGCGCATATTCTCTATCCTTGGAAAGCTTGGGATAGAATCAAACCTGGCTAAGCTACGGGCCCCAGCTAAGTCGCAATTCCTTATAGGTCAACGAGATATATAATAATTCTCATAATCAAGCTCCTCAGACGCCAAGATCCTTGCGTGCTGCCGCGTATAGCAAAGCAACACTTATATTCATCGAGAGTTAACAACGCATTAACGGTCAATCGTAAGCAACCACCAAGAACATACTAAGGCAATGGGCCGGTAGATCAGGGGTAGATCGCTACCTTGGCATGGTAGAGGCCTCGGGTTCAATTCCCGACCGGTCCACTGACTAAGCGGCAAAACAGCGCCGCAACTAGCAATCGCTAAACGATGAACTTGATTTGTCCTAACTGCGGAAGTGAGTCATGCGTGACTCGCGCAGGCAATGTTATCGCTAATGTCTCCTCTATTTACTCAAAATGTGCAACTTGTAGTGAGTTAGTCCTTGAAAAGACAAAAAAAATAGATTTGACTGAGTTCAATTTTAGCGGCCTGAAATGTGCTGAATGCGGCAAACGGCCGCTTGATGCGGTAGCTGCACATATCCTCTCTCTGTCTATACAAAACCAGCACAAATCAGATCTTGTTCTTCGGGAGATAGGAACACCGTTATTGTGCCCGGGGGTATCGACGTACCACAGGCCACACTTAGGCGATAGAACTTTGATTCTACTCACCAACCGCTCGCGAGTTGCTGACGCGGCCGATCGCGTACTCGACGAAGTGCGCGAAGTCAAAGCAATCCTGTACGGAGATCCAACAAAAGTGGCTGGCTTAACCATTGTCGAAGCCGAGCCCTATGTATACCAAGTTCTCGCTGGCTGCGACATGAGAGCCGATTTAGTTACTTCTGCATACGGGCAACTTCTAATCTATAAGAGCCAGTCTAAGATTCATATCGAACACGATAACAGAACCAAAATGCTAAAGCTGGGGACTATCCCATTAGCTAACCGCGTCGTTTTTGACGCGCTCGCGGGTCCCGGCACACTTGGCCTGATGAGCGTTTTTATGGGAGCTGAAAAAGTGATATTAAATGACGCTTGGCTTCCAGCAGTCGAGAACGCATTTCTAAACCTATATGTGAACAAAGAAGTGCTTGGCATACGGTCGATCAAACGCACATCTATGACGGAAGCGTCGCATGACAGTCCGGAACTATTTTGTACTGCAAGGACTTCTGACACTGACATTGAACTCTATTGCGGTAGGTTTGAGAAATTCGATGTTCAAGATTCAAAAGTGGATGTAGTTCTGCTCGATCCATTTCCCGGATCTGAAATTCGATTTGAATCGGCGGCTAAGCGCATTCGAAATCAAAATCGGCAAATGCATGTGGTCTATATATGAATCGTGCGCCCTACGGTCGGTAACTGTATGCGGACAGACTTTTTTGCATATTCCGTACGAACACTTTTTCATCGAATCTGCCTGCATTTTTCTTGCAAGCCTCCTGAAATTGCGCAGGAGCCTCTGAAACACGTTTTATAGCATTTCCTAACGCTTTCGGATTTGGATCCACCAAGAAGCCTGTCGTTCCATTAACAACAGTTTCTTTGAGTCCTCCTTCTTTTACTCCGACCACGGCTTTTCCGCTAGCTTGCGCCTCTACCGGAACTAAGCCAAAATCCTCGTCGATCGGGATGTTAATTACTCCTTTGCATGTAGCATATAATTCTAAGAGTCGCTTTTCTGGAATTCGCCCGATAATTCTTACGTTGCTAGGAAGGTCAGTAAATAGCTTGTGGTAATTGATCAGCGACTTGTCTCGGCTAGAAAAGCCTCCGACGATTACGAGATTCTCATCTTTCAGGCCTCTAAAGGTTTCGATCTGTAAATCGACTCTTTTTTCAGGATACAGCCTGTTCACAGAGAGCCAAAAATCTCCGAATTCCCTGGTGTAATAGTGATCCGTCAGAACAGGAGGGTAGATTATAGTTGATTCTCTTTTGTAGTACTTCTTGATTCGGTCTTGAACGTTTTGGCTGATCGTCAGAATACTATTCACCTGCGACATTGCTCTCTTGTCAAACCAGGCGTGCCCACTTGTCCATCCCCACGCAACGATTTTTTTTACAATATTAGATTGCCGAGCGATATTGAACGACTTGAGATCATAGAAATCCCGTCGAGGAGTGTAACAGTAAAGCACGTTGGGTTTGTGGTTGTGGGAGGCATAAAGCGACCAAAACCCGCTCAAAAGATGTATGTCAAATTCTCGAAAACGCGCTTTTCCAAATAGCAAACTTAACTTGATCGGGCCTATTGGCGCTCGATCACTGATTCGACCTAGATCAATAATGACATCTTCTTTGATACCTAAATCCTGAACGATTTCAGGGTCAACGTTTGTAGTAGCGATCTTCGCGTCAAATGCTCTTGCTATTGTCGCGACTACTTTCTCTCCACCCCCTAGCACGTCGAACGAATCGTGAAAGATTAACAGCCGCAAATCCGTATTCATTATTAAGATACAGTTACTGTTCCCTGACCGTAAAGCAGTGAATGATACTTTCGTTCATGTGGCGCATTCATTAATAAACATTGCCAGATTCTTAATATAACTTAAGCAGATGTTTTACGGTAAGTGACGTCGTACAATAACGAAGATACCGAGATTCGACCATGTTAGCATTCATCCTAGGAACGAGGCCCGAAATAATCAAGATGGCGCCGATCATCAGAGAATGCGAAAAACAAGGTATCGACTATATATTAGTACACACTGGACAGCATTACTCATACGAAATGGATGAGATATTCTTTAAGGAACTAGAGTTATCTGAAGCGAATTACATGCTCGGCGTTGGATCGGGGACAGACGCCGAGCAAATTGGCAAAATACTAATCGGCGTGGAAGATGTACTGGTAAAGGAGACGCCTGACATCATTTTGGTAGAGGGGGACACGAACTCGGTATTTGCGGGCGCCTATGCTGCGGCCAAACTTCATGTTGAAATAGGACACGTGGAATCCGGCTTGAGGAGCTACGATAGACGTATGCCAGAAGAAATCAATCGCGTCCTTACCGATCACGTTTCGGACTTTCTTTTTGCTCCGACCGCGGACGCACAGCGTAATCTGTTAAGAGAGGGAATCTCAGCTAGCAAGATATACGTTACAGGCAACACAATAGTCGACGCAGTTTATCAGAACCTCGAAATTGCCCGGAAAAAAGTCGATATTTTGAGAGAGCTAAATGTAGAAGAGCGATCCTTTTTTCTCGCAACTTCGCATCGACAAGAAAACATTGACAACAAAGCACGACTTAGCGGCATAATAGAAGGGCTAGATCTACTGCACTGTGAGTTTGACGTGCCGATCATATTTCCAGTACACCCTAGAACCTATAAGCGTGTGTCAGAATTTGATCTCACTTCAAATGAGATTGTGCCTATCCCTCCTAAAAGCTTTCTAGAGTTCTTGTTACTTGAAGCGAACGCAAAACTCATAATAACCGATTCTGGAGGCGTTCAAGAAGAAGCGTGTACACTCCGCGTCCCCTGCATTACCTTGAGGAACAATACGGAGAGACCTGAGACTTTGGTCGTTGGATCGAACGTGTTAGTCGGAGCCGAACCGGATCGCATCTTAGCCGGGGCACGAGCGATGCTCAGTAAGCCTCGTGACTGGAGTAATCCATTTGGCGAAGGTAATTCGGGTCCGCACATAATGTCGATTCTGAAAAGCGCACTCGAAGCGTGCGGTGCAGCCATCTAACTAAAATGAACTTATGAGCAGCTACCCCACGACACCGATATATCTGCGGCTGATCGCCGATCTGCTAACAGTATAAGGCGACTGGGAGCGCTTCGTTTCATCGTCTAGCGCTCGGCCCTGGATCTTGCATTGCTTGCACGCAGACAGTCAATAACTGCTCTGCAGCCTTTTCCCACGAAAACTTCTGTGCTTGTGCTATGCTTTTTCTGCTCATCTCTCTTTTGAGGTCGTCATCCTCGAGCACAGTGATCATTGCTTGTGCGAGCTCTTCAACATTGTATGGATCCACGAGAATGCCTGCTTTATCGACCACTTCTGGTAATGAGGAGACGTTTGAGGCGATAACAGGGCAACCACACGCCATTGCCTCAAGTACCGGAAGCCCGAATCCTTCGTAGAGAGAGGGATAAACGAAGACATCGGCTTCTTGGTAGAGCGTTAGTATTTCGGAGTCTGTCAAATAGCCAGTGAACGTTATCTTTATGTTTTTATTCTGTTCAATGACGCTTTGCACTTTATTCTTCAATTCGGGAATCAAGGTCCTCATGCGTCCCACGATGACCAACTCAGGAGGGCTCTCGTATCTTCTGTGTACCACCTCAAACGCTTTTATCAATCGGACGTGATTTTTTCGAGGAGAGATATCTGAAACCATTAAGATCATTTTGCTGCCGAAATTAGTTCGTGGGGCGTGCGGCGCCACGAACGGCCCGTTATGAATCACAGCAATTCGATCCGCTGGCAGGTTCCAGTAATGCATTGCGTCGTTCTTCGTCGATTGAGAGACCGCAACATATTTGCTTGGGATATCACGAAAATGCTTTTGGAAGGTGTTGAAAAGCTTCATTGTCCTTGTTCCTTGACTTCCATCTTCTGAAAAAATGTAGGGAATAAAATCGTGCACTACTTGTACCCATTTGCTGCGCGGCAAAATCCCGTGCTTGATTAAGAAACTGAAGATATACAAAGCTTGTAAAGGATCGAGCACATCCCACGGAGGGGCGAAAAAAATTACGATGTCGCTTTCTCTGTATAGCTTTATGAGTTCGATCATGGTCCGAGCGGTTAAGAAACGACCAATTCTAACTAATGAGGTTTTTTCGTTTGCCAAAATAGAAGGGCTAATAAAATCTATGCCTTGACGAGCTAAGATAGAAACGGATTCCACTTGGCTCGCTTCGCAAATTCTCTTAAGTAGCTCTTCGGCTACTCTCGGTATCCCATCTTTGTGCTCCAAAAAGGGGGCTATTACAGTGATCCTCATATATTGATAGTGTCCGTTGCAACGCTCCTCACGTTTCTTGTTTCATCGCCTCTTTTTTGAAGTTACACGCACCTTGAAGACGATATTGTGCTAATTTCGTGTAATCACAAACTCGCTTTGACGTTAGGAGCTGAAGTGCATTTCGTGCAGTTGACCTCACGGGCAGTCCGCTAAATCATCTTACCCAGTGTCTTATGTTATGTTACAAATAAATAGAGTTTAGCAGCTTTATTACTTTCGAAGTCAGACAATTCCTCTTGAATTACAATTCGCTAAAGGCCGGTGCTTTACAATGAAGATAGCTCAAGTATGCATCAGATATCTGGCCCCTGGCGGGGTTGAAACGCATATACAGAAGATTTCGGAACTTTTAGTAAAACGAGGTCACGCAGTGACCGTCTATACCACCAACTTGAAAACACAGGTGCCATGGCAATGCTTCGAAGATTACGCTACAGAGAGCTATGTCAACGGAGTGAAGGTGGTAAGGCTGCCCGTGAGACGCTACCTTCCTCCTCACATCCCGTACCCAACGATTCGGAAGCTAATCAAGACGATTTTTGATGCCGATGACGACGTCGTGCATGCGCATTCACATAGGTACTATCAGATATTTGCGTGTGCAGCAGCAAAACTGAAGCGCGGTCGCCGAAACGGTCAGTACCAGATGCCATATATCGTAACACCTCACTTTCATCCGGCGTCGAACAGAGAATCGGTAGCATCAAAGTCTCTTATGGCCGCTGATGACGTGCTGTTCTCACGCCGAATATACAGAATGGTCGACAAAATTATCGTCGTGACGGACAGCGAAAAACGGTTCATAAGAAGATTTGCGCCTCTGGAGAAATGTGAGACTGTCCCTAATGGAATAGACATAGAAGATTGGACGCCTATTCCGGATGGTAAGTTCTTCCGACGGAGGTATAAGATTGATGATGATGAAAAAATCATCCTCTACACAGGAAGACTAGCAGACAATAAGGGCCTGGAACATCTTATTGACGCTTCGCGTAACATCGTAGCGAGACATAAGAACGCGAAATTCGTTATCGTGGGTGAAGATTGGGGCGTTTTAAAGAAGCTTAAAAAGAAGATATGGGCCAACAACTTGGATGATTATTTCGTGTTTACGGGACATATTGAGAGTTACGAACTTTTTAAGTCAGGATATGCTGCAGCTGACGTATTTGTGCTTCCAAGCGAGTGGGAGGCCTTTGGGATTGTCTTACTCGAGGCTATGGCGTGTGGAACCCCCATTGTCGCTTCGGATGTTGGCGGGATTCCGTACGTCGTTGGTGACGTCGGCAGAATATTTAAGTATGGAGATATACGAGCTCTTGCTGAAAATATCGTTGATATTCTTGATAATGAGGAACAAGAGAGAGCGAAGAGCGTTCAAGGCAGGAAGAAAGTAACTGAACAATATACGTGGGACAGCGTGGTCGACAGACTGGAAAGTATCTACAAAAATGTTACCGATGCTCCTAATTGCTAGCACTGCCTATATGCCGCCGGAACATTGTTTCATTGCTATTCATGAGCACGCGAGCTGCGAAGATCCCAAGAGCCGCAGCAACAAACTAAGAGCTTCAAGGTGAGTTAAATTCTGCTGAGACGCGGAATCAAGAATAGCATGCTCCTATTTAGCGGAAGTGCTACCTCAGCTCTCATATCTTTTGTGATTACTATTTATATCGCCAGATTGCTCCCCGTTTCAGCGTTCGGTTCATATATCACCATAATCTCGTTCGTCACGTTATTTGGCATTTTTACGGATTTCGGAATCAACACGGTCATAATTCGGGAAGGATCAAAGCAGCCCCAGGATACACATCACCTCATATTTGGCTCCATGGGTCTCAAGTTTTTTATGTCCTTGGCATCGATGGCCGCAGTAATTATTTTCGCTTTTTTCACGCCCTATCCCATTGAAGTCAAGGCGCTAATTGTTTTAGAATCCGTCACACTGCTGATGGGCGGCATCGGAAGCATGTTCAGCGCTGTATTTAACATCTACCAGGACATGAAGTATATTTCGATCATTCAGATTGCAGAACGGATCACTTTTGCTTCTCTTGCATTCATCTTTTTGATTGCGGGATTCGGCGTGCCCGGCGTTATTCTGGCGACGATTATCGCTGCTTTTGTCAGCTTGTCACTAAATTTCACAAAGAGCCGACGAATTCACTATTATAAGCTGAACTTCAGGCCTGTATTAGACTACGGACTATTGATTCCCGCTCTATGGTTTGGTATCGCGGGGTTGCTTGCAACTATATGGCAGAGAGTAGACACGATTATGATCTCACTGATGGTCAACATGCGAGAGGTGGGGCTCTACACCCCCGCGGTCAATTACGTTGGCATCGGTGACATGGCGGTCATTGCACTAACCGGGGCTTTTTTTCCCATCCTGTCAAGAGCCGTCCATGAAAGAGGCATCTCCAAAAAAGAGTTGTCTAAATACATGGGCTACTTTGCTGCGGCTGGTGTCACAATAGTCATTGCAACGTGGACTTTCGGAGGGCAATTTATGGTTTTGGCCTTCGGTCCGAAGTTTGCCGAGTCCATCGTATTCATCAACATCCTCATCATCGGTTTTGCCATCAATTTGGTCGCTGTTCCTGTTGCCCTGATGCTGGATGCGACGGACAATCAGAAGGTGCATGTGCTCAATGCGACCTACATGACGGGAGCAAACGTAGGCCTCAATTTGATTTTGATACCGGCTATAGGCGCCTTGGGGGCAGCATATGCGACGACCGTGTCGCAAAGTCTTGGGGCGTTTCTCGGCATACCCATCGCATTGTACTTTTTGAAAAAATCAAATCATTTATGAGGTAATACCCAGATCCACAAGCTTACCGTCCTGCTTCGTAGCATATCGAATGGATCATCCCCTTCGCCCCCTTCGTCCGCGCCGCCGAGCCCGCCACTGCGCGGCAACGATGATCGCCGAAAAGAAATGGAAAAGCTTTTGCGTAATCTCGACGTTGCGAGTGACAAGAAAAAACGCGCTGAAGCTGTCCTTGAACGCTCGCAATAATATTCTAGGATACATACTAGATTGTTATCATCGGTCAGCTAGAACCAGAGAGAATCAGTGACAAGACTCTCGTGAGAATAAAAGAACCAACTCAACCAGCGATGGCAGGGCCCATGTTACTCACACAGAACGTCATGCTTCTGCAAATGATCGCGACATCTGTGATCGATCAGTTGTACGAGTTCGTGACGCAAGTCTCAGCATTCGTGCTTCGTGGCATTGATGCCTTCGGATACTATGGTATATTTGTTGGCATGACCATCGAGAGCGTCGGCATACCACTTCCAAGCGAGATAATACTTCCATATGGTGGATATCTCGCCTATTTAGGCCATCTCAATTTTTTCGCACTGGTCATGGTAGGAACTTTTGCGTGTCTGGCGGGGTCGCTTTGCACGTACCTCGTAGCCTTTCACGGAGGCAACTATCTGTTCGAACGGTATGGCAAGTACATCGGGGTGACCAGAAGGGAGCTCAACATCGCAAACACGTGGTTTGATAAATACGGTGATATTTCTGTTTTTGCGAGCAGAATGGTTCCTGGAGTGCGAGCCTACTCATCAATTCCCGCTGGTATCTGTCGTATGGATATCAGGAAGTTTGCGATCTATACGTTTGCAGGGTCACTGCCGTGGAATCTAGGGCTCGCTTTTGCCGGTTTTTATTTAGGGGCTAATTGGACCGGCATAAGCTCAGCTTACTACAACGTCGCTGGTGCGACACTCATTATGCTCACGATTGCAGTTGTGTTCTTTGTACTGCGAAGAAGAAGCGTAAAACGCAGGAGGCAAAACAGAGGTAGTCGCAAGCAATGAGACCGCAAAAGATTATACCCATCTGAGCCTAACATACTACTGCAAGCAAGCAACACGCTGACATAAGGAGTTTTGGCGGATTTACAGAATACCGTTTTCAGACGGCAGACGCGATTAGTTGTGTGAGGGAATCCAATTGAAGACATTATCGGAGAAGATCTTATCAACACGTAGCGGTACTGATGTTTGGAGCGGTGACATTGTCGCCGTGCCGGTCGATTTGGTTTTTGCTCACGACGGCACATTGCCGTTGGCGATTCAGCAACTCGCAGGCCACTCGGTCAAGCATCCCGAACGAGTGGCGGCGATCTGTGATCACGCTTCGCCCTCGCCTTCTGAAAAAGTGTCAAATGTGCAAACGCTAATGAGGAGATTTGCCCGTCAATACGGCATCGATTTCTACGAAAATGGAGATGGAATTTGCCATCAAATCGTCCTCGAGAAATACGCAGCGCCATACAAGATAATAATCGGCGGCGATAGTCATACCTGCACGCACGGGGCGCTCGGTGCGTTCGCTACTGGGATGGGTTCAACTGATGTAGCAGCGATCTTGGCGTACGGGAACACGTGGCTAAAAGTCCCGGAGACCATAAAAGTGGAGCTCTCAGGAGGATTACGTGAAAAAGTGCACTCTAAGGACGTGTTCTTTGAGCTCCTTTCCCGAATTAGGGCAGACGGCGCGACTTACAAAGCGCTCGAGTTCTCAGGTGACGGGATCGACGAGATGACCGTGGAGTCACGGGCAACAATGGCAAACATGGCTATAGAAGCTGGCGCAAAGGTCGGTTTATTTGCAACAGACACAAAGGCAAAGGCATACCTAGAGCATTACGGGCGGGGCAGCGAGTTCACCCCACTGCCCGCCGACGACGATGCTACCTACGTCAGGGAAGTGCGCATAGAAGCTGAAACTGTCGTCCCCATGATCGCCAAGCCTCACAAAGTCGATAATGTCGCCCCGGTGACAGATCTCGAAGGAAAGGAGTTGGATCAAGTATGCATCGGTTCCTGCACCAATGGACGGATTGAAGACTTGCGAGTTGCTGCTCGCATACTGAAAGGTAGTCGAAGCAAAGTGAGGCTTATCATCTACCCAGCAAGCCGCAACGTGCTGCTCAAAGCGGTACGTGAAGGCATTGTAGAAACGTTGCTAAGAGCAGGGGCGGCAGTGTGTCCACCCGGATGCGGTTTTTGCATTGGAAGGACAGTATCACTCGGAGATGGTGAAGTCTCCCTGTCCACACAAAACAGGAATTTCAAGGGCAGAATGGGTAACGACAAGTCGTTCATTTACCTTTCAAGTCCTTCAACCGCAGCAGCGAGCGCAATTACGGGAACAATTACCGATCCGCGGAGCTTGAGCGACTAACGCGTTACTATGACGAGGTGGAAACCATGAGGATTACAGGAGAGGTCGTCCGTGTGCTGCCCAATGATACCAACACCGACGAGATCATATCTGGAAAATATAAGTATGATGAGCTTGATTTGAATAAGCTGGCACTGCATACCTTTGAATCCATCGAAAGCGGCTTTTTTGATGAGTGTCGCAAGCTTCAAGCTCCCATTCTTGTCGCCGCAGCAAACTTTGGATGTGGATCCTCCAGAGAACAGGCACCACGGGTGTTACGAGCGTGTGGTATCTCGTGCATTATAGCTGAGTCGTTTGCGCGGATATTTTATAGAAATGGTTTCAATATTGGCCTGCCGCTCATCGAATGTGAAGGTATCTCTTCTAACGTGACTCAGGGGAATACGCTGATCATCGATTTCAACGCCGGACTAATACGAAATATGACTAGGAAAGAGGAGTATCGTTTCAAATCGATACCAACGTTTATGCAAGAACTGCTTCAGAGGGGCGGATTAATGCGCTACCTAGACGCCCATGGCAGATACACGGACTGAACTCATTTCAACAATCTTAGAACAACATAATCTACCAGGTGAGGTCAATGCAAAAGGTGGCAGTCATAGTAGGAGACGGCGTTGGACCGGAATTAGTTAAGGCAACGATGAGAGTCATAACTGCGACCGGCGCGCGTGTGAATGCTATCCCTTGCCAAGCCGGAAGTGACTGGTACGAGTCGCACGCGGGCGATACGCTGATTCCGGATGAGACGTGGGATGTTATAAACTCGACCGAAGCGTGTTTTAAGGGGCCCACTACTACGCCTGGAGGTCCAGGCTCTCCGAAAAGCGTCGCGGTGACCATTAGGCAAGAAATGGACCTATACGCAAATGTTCGTCCAATAAGATCTTTTCAGAATACGCTGCGTCCGCTTGGAGACGTCGACTTTCTCTGCGTGCGAGAGGCGACCGAAGGCCTATACTCGGGAAGTGAAATGCAGCTCTCTGATGATATGTTCGTGGCCTTGAGAAAGATCACCAGGTCCGCGAGCCAAAGAATAGCGCAATTTGCGTTTGGAGAAGCGAGGAAAAGAGGCTGGAACAGAGTCGTAGCAATTCACAAGAGTAATATCTTAAAGCAAACTGACGGCGCCTTTCTGCAAGCCGCCCATCTCACGAAGGAGCGCTACGAGGACGTAGAACTGTGGGACTATCACGTCGACAATGTCGCGCAACAACTTATCAAAAACCCGCAAATATTCAATCAATCGGTCTTGCTCTCCACAAACCTGTTTATGGATATAATAAGTGAAGAATGCGCGGCCTTAGTGGGGAGCATTGGTACGATATCGTCCGCCAATTTCGGCGACCGATATGCCATGTTTGAGCCGGCTCACGGATCGGCGCCTAAATACCGCGGTCTAGATAAGGTTAACCCCACGGCTACTATACTTGCCGGAGCATGGATGCTTGATTATTTAGGTTGCACGCGTGAATCGGCAATGGTTTTTGATGCCGTGAGCAAAGTGATTGCCGAGGGCAAAACCACCTATGATCTCGGTGGCAGCCTCAGAACGAGTCAGATGACAGATTGCATTATCAGAGAAATCGAAAACAACTTGAGCGGAGGAGCTTGACTGCAGACTAGTGGAGACCCAACTTTATTCTCTCTCCACAGGTTTCGCAAGCACTGCAATTTTCATCAATAACGATCTGCTTCTTGCTGCAAGTGATTTTTTCTTCAGATCCACCGCCACTGGTGAAGCGTTTAGTCGGCCGCATGTGCCGACAGTGAAAGCTCTTTGTCCACGTATCAATTTTGCACTCGTTGCACTGCTGCTCATGCACCATAATTCCTTCGCCAGCGAGAACACAGGAGTTGAAAGTCAACTCTCCGACGTCAAAAGGTATCTTATCAGTTCGGCGGTAGCGGCACTCTCTCATTTCTCTGCTCCACCATCGCCAGCTTACTCGTACCGCGTGTGAGCGATCCAAGGTGGGAATACTTCCTCGCTTGTGAGGAAATACTTGATGGCGTACTCCTTCAGTTCGTCGTCGGAAACGCTGGAGTTCCGAGCCTCCTCATCGTAGAGCTTGTGGATGTCATCGCAGATCATCTTGATTCTGTTGTCGTTCTTACGCAAATCGACCCGTACACCAAGAAGTTCGTTGAGGATTTCTTCCATTTTGTGCCGCACAACTTCCCTTCCAGAAGAATCTCCTATGAGCAGCACACGATGTCCGCCTACGACCTCTGGGGGGAATGGCTCGTACGTAAACGGATTCTTCAATACACCATCTGTGTGTATCCCGCTCTCGTGAGCGAAAATGTTTTCGCCAACAATGGCCTTGTTCCGAGGAAGCCTGAACGCTAGCTCGTGCTCCAGATAACGTGTGAACTCTGTCAGTGGCGCGAGATTGTACTTTTCGAATCCTTTCACTCGGCAAAAAAGAAACGTCAAGATCTTTTCGAGCTCGGTATTTCCTGCCCGCTCGCCGATACCCATAAAAGTCAAGCTTGACCAGTTCGCTCCGTGCCAGTATCCTGCTAATGTATTGGCGACACCTAGGCCGAAATCGTCGTGGACGTGCATTTCGATGTTATTCGCTCCGATATCTTTGAATGATTGAACGATCTTAGGTATACTAAGCGGTAGGGACGTATCTTCGAACGGAACCCCATAGTTTAAGGTATCACAGATTCGGAAAATTGTATCGGGCGCGATGTTCAGCAAATCTTTCGCTAACGGAAGAACGAAATTAGTTATGTCCGCCCTTGTAATATCCTCGAGGTGACACCTTGTTTTCAGCCCGTGGTCGACCGCGTATTGAAGGGCGTGCGTGTATTTGTCACGGGCCTGTTCGTGGTCCTTTAATCCCAGCTTATCAAAAATGTGGGTATCCGATATCGACATAAGAATCCCTACTTCGTTTATCCCATCCATGCTGAGATTCATATCGATATCTGCTGGATTTGCGCGGGCCCAACCGGTGATTTCAGGCCATTCATAATTACAGTCGAGCATCTCGCGCGCCAGCATGCGATCTCGCTCGTTGAAAACAAAGCACTCTAGCTTCTCTATGCCGATCTCCTGTAAGAACTCAAATATCCTTAGTTTTTGTCTCTTCTTTAGGACTATTCCGGGCATCTGTGAACCGTCTCTCAGGGTGCTATCACTTATTTTGACCGCCTGATTGCCCGGAATCTCAATTTTTGGCATTTCGGTATACGATCTGTACAATACAACGCTCCTCCTCTTATGATCCGCGCGGGATGTGTATTTTTATAATGATGGTTCTATATGAAACTATTTCAGCCGTCGGCTATCGTTGTTTGCAGCGGTCGCTTCATACGTTCTTATACCAAGGAGGCATAATAGAGTCTGGATGCCGAAATCTGAGCTGACTCTGAGATACGGTCGAAGCGATATCTCAATGGCCCTTGATCGAAACAACGTTATTCAAATAATAGAGCCAAAGGAAATCGACGCAGGAAATGAAGAAGAAGAGCTCGTTCGGGCGATGGAGAATCCGATAGGGACAAGACGACTGCAAGAAATCATCTCGGAGGGAAGAGCGCGCAAGAGCGACTTAAGCGTCGTAATAATTGTGAGTGACGTAACAAGACCCACGCCTACTGCAAAGTTGCTTCCACACGTGTTAGATGACTTACGTCAGACTGGGCTAGAAGCCGATCAGATTACAGTCATCTTCGCTTTAGGAATTCATAGGTGCTTGACAGTCTTAGAGATGAAAAAGCTCGTGGGCATTCGCGTTTTCGATAACTATCGATGCATAAACCATGATGTCAACCACTGTGTTTTTGTTGGAACGACCGCGCGAGGCACGCCTGTTAACGCCAACAGAATAGTAACCGATTCGGACATTAAGATTTGCCTCGGCACCGTTGAACTCCACTATTTTGCCGGGTATAGCGGCGGATACAAGTCCCTGCTGCCAGGTATTTGCTCGCGAGAGACGATTGAAGCGAATCACAAGCTTATGTTACTACCGGGCGCAAGCGGAGGACGGCCAGATAGCCCAGTAAGACGCGATTTGGAGGAGGCCGGTCAGTTAATCGGATGTGACTTCATTTTAAATGTCGTCCTGAACTCGAAGAAACAAATCGTGAAAGCTGTCGCGGGTGACCCCATAGAAGCCCACCGAGAAGGGATCAAAGTTGTGAACTCCATGTACGTGGTTCCCGTCAAGGAACTTGCGGACGTCGTACTCGTATCAGCCGGAGGGGCGCCCAAAGATATCAACCTGTTTCAGTCGCAAAAAGCTCTCGATAACGCGCAATACGCAGTAAAAAAAGGCGGCTCCATTGTGCTCGTAGCTGAATGTCCCGAAGGATTAGGCGAAAGAGTTTTTGAGCGATGGATTAATGAAGCTAAGGATAAGCAAGACCTAGTTGATCGGCTCGATTATGCCTTTGAAATAGGCGGACACAAAGCGGGGATTCTCGCAAAACTAACGCAACGGGCAGATGTATATGTCATCTCAGAACTCGAGAAACAGCTTGTAGAGCGAGCATTCCTCTTTTGTGCTCGGGACCTGAACGATGCCTTGAGCGTAACAGAGCGAAAATATGGGCCTGAAGCAACGATTATAGTCATGCCTTACGGGGCGTCTACGCTACCAAGGCTACAGGACGGATAAGTACCTGAAGGACTAAGAAAGCAGTCGTGAATCTGATGTGGGTTGAAAACCGCTGTAACGAATCAGGGAAGTCACCTGATATAACTGAACGATACAAAGACCTTGAAAATCCGCTTTTTATCCTCATTCTTTCTAATTCTGATACCGGGGTGATTCCCGGTATATCTGGCGCTGGAAGCGCAACACATTACATTCAGTACACGCCTGCAGCCGACGCTGAGATAGTGTCCAATGGAAAGTTATCTACAATTGAAGTTATGTCCAATGCACAATCTGGCGCTGTTACACCAGCCGTTCTTACTCGCGCGGCGCTCAACCTCTCACAGACCGACCATATTCTAATCAACGCAGGCTTAAAGATTGTGCCTGGCGTCCCATATTATGATCTCAAGGCCGAATGTGGCAAGGACATCAGATTTCCACCAACAGTTAGAGACCCGCTTGCGATTCTGGAGGCATCAAAGAAACTGGCAAAACATTTAGATTGCGACTTGGCAGTAATAGGAGAGACAATTCCAGGGGGAACGACGACTGCTCTCTGCGTGCTCAGAGCACTTGGCTATGAGGCAAACGTAAGTAGTAGCTTCTCCAGGAATCCTGTCGCACTAAAAGAAAAGGTTGTGGCAGAGGCGATGAAAAAGGCTTCAGTAGACGTAGGGGACCTAGTCAGTGATCCGATAAAAGCAATCGAGCTATTCGGTGATCCGATGATACCGTGCGCTGTGGGACTGGTGGAGGGATTCTCATTCTCCGGAAGCGAAGTCGTACTCGCGGGCGGAACGCAAATGGGTGCAGTTATCGCAGCGCTACGTGCACGTGACCATTCGACAGAAGTTGTTTTGGCGACGACTAAATACGTTTTTGATGACGTTTCTGCTCATTTTTCCGAATTGGTCAAAGCACTACAAGTAGATGCGTTCTGCGCCTACCCGGACTTTTCGCGCAGCCCGTTTGCAGCACTTCGAAAGTACGAATTAGGCGAGGTGAAAGAGGGGGTCGGCGCAGGCGGCGCGATGGCACTGGCGTGCTCGCGTGGATTTAGTCGTAAAGACTATAAGCGGGCAGTTCAAACAGTGATCAAACAACTATAACTCCTTTTGTGCCGAGATAAATCATTGGCGGCATCCTGTGATTCACTAAGCAGGATCGTCAACAAACTATAAAAGCTTCTGATTTCAATATTGATCGGATGCTCAAGAAGAAGCACATCGTCTCAATGCGTGATTTTACGCGCAAAGACGTTGACTTTATCTTAAATTGTGCGGAGAAGATGCTACCTTATGCTACGATTGGCACGCCCGCACTCCAAAGCAAAATTTTGGCGCTACTCTTTTTCGAGCCGAGTACCAGAACGCAGCTTTCCTTCGATTCCGCCATGAAACGACTCGGTGGTTCTACTTTGAGCTTATCTTCTGAAGGCAGCTCCATATTAAAAGGTGAGACCCTCACAGATACCATAAAAGTGGTGGAAGGATATACAGATGCGATCGTTCTCAGACATCCAAGAGAAGGAGCAGCGAGGATGGCGAGCGAGATATCTAGTGTGCCCGTTATCAATGGCGGGGATGGAGCAGGGCATCATCCCACCCAAACCCTGCTTGACCTGTATACGATACGAAAAGAGAGTCACTTAAACAATCTCGATATCGCTCTCTTAGGGGATCTCAAATACGGACGAACCGTGCATTCGCTCACCTATGCCCTCAATATGTTTAAAGCTAATATAACGCTTGTTGCTCCTGAGGGGCTCCAAATGCCCAAGCACATAATAGATACCCTAGATTCAGTCACAGTAACCGACAAATTAGACAACGTGATTCGCGATGTTGACGTTCTTTACGTTACCAGAATACAAAAAGAACGGTTCCCTGATCCAAATGAATACCTACGCGTAGCCAAGAGCTATCGAATCTCGCTGCCTATCTTGCAGGGAGTGCGCGATAATTTGATCATAATGCATCCGCTGCCCCGTGTCGATGAAATAGCAACAGAGGTAGACCAAACGAAACATGCAAAGTATTTCCAGCAAGCGTTCTACGGGATACCCGTGAGAATGGCATTGTTAACTATTGTAATGGATGGCGCGTTATGATGTCGGATAAGAAAAAAGAGGAGCTCAGAGTCCGCTCGATTAGGAATGGCTCTGTAATAGATCATATTACTGCCGGAAACGCTCTAAACGTCCTGAAGATATTGGATATAACCGGCGTCACAACAGCGATCGTAAGCGTAGCAATGAATGTCCCTAGCGAGCGGTTGTCTTCTGGTCGAAAGGACATCGTCAAGATAGAAGATCGGGAGCTAATTCCTGAAGAAGTAGATAAGATTGCATTAATAGCTCCGCAAGCCACGATTAATATTATACGGGATTATGAAGTGGCAAAGAAGAGTCTTGTTGAGTTGCCACGCATCATCAGTCGTATCGTCAGGTGTCCAAACTTAAACTGTATTTCAAATAGCAATGAACCTGTTTACTCTAAGTTCAGAGTAATGGACTCAGTTGCCTTACGATGCAGCTACTGTGAAGGCATCATCGACAAAGATATTGCAGCGTACTTGATTTAGAGATCTGAAAAGCCCCATAAGCAAATCGCACAGCAGGTGCGTCATCTACTATGCTCACCCTATTTTTCGTGCCGCCAGCTTGATCGCTTCCACAAGGCTATTTTGAGGCATAATAGATGCCACTGGAATACGCAATATCTTTTCAACTGTGGGACTTACAATTGGAGCACACACCAGTGCGAGCGCGCCGTCGCGCTCTGCGTGTATCGCAGCAACGAAGGCATCTTCAATTGAAGTTGCAGGGTACTCTCTTATTGTGATCGCTTTTCCTTCAATAGTCATCGATCTTTCCGCTATTTTGTCGAGCACCGGCCTTGCAGCGACCACAGCGATGAGGTCCCCCTTCCGTGAAACTCCTTCAAGTCTTCTTATCGCTTTAAGTATTTCTCTGAGTGTTTTCAGATTTGGTTCACGTTCTCCTGAGATAATCTTGTAAAGCGTGCTCGACGAAACTCCCGATACGTCCGCGAACTTCGTGACAGTCAACCCAAGCTCCTTGATTATTCTCAAGAGAGTACCCTTAAGTTCCTCATCTGATGAAAATGTTGCCCGAATAAGATCATCTACAAGCATAAATGCGTTTCCGAAAGCAGATAGCCTACACTTGTTATTTAATGGTTATCATAAGATGACAAACTGTTCAACAAGGGAGACCTTCTCATTTCACTGTCCACGTATTTTGTAAGCGCAGTGCGTGAAAAAGACGCGTAGTTCTCAGACTGTCTAGCACGTGCTCGCACGGCTGTATCTTATCTAGTAGCGTTATCAGCGACGGTCACAAGCACTGAATGAATGCTCACCGTTAAGCTTGTAAAGGCTAGTTCCTACCTAAGAATATGGATCAAGAGTTCACTGACAAACTGACGATATCCTGGGACGCCGGCGGTATCGTGCTCGTTGATCAGACAAAACTACCTTCATCGTACAAGCTCATTAGGATCCAGACAATCAAGGAACTTATCAAAGCGATAAGAGAATTGAAAGTGCGGGGCGCACCCGCGCTCGGAGCTGCGGGCGCTTATGGAATCGCTCTCGCAGCAAATTTAACGAGAGCCCCTGATGTGATTACCTTTAAGGAGAGAATACGATCAATCGCTAAATCAATCGTAAAAACACGGCCGACAGCTGTCAATTTGTTTTACGGAGTTGACAGAGTGCTCAAAGCCATCGACCTATGTATTACGGTTCAAGAAGCTAGAGAAGTGGCGCTCGAAGAGGCAATCAAGCTAGCCGACGAAGACGTTATTACGAATGAAGCATTAGGCGCGATTGGCGCGTCACTGCTTAGAGACGGGGACACAGTAATGACCTATTGTAATGCTGGCAGGTTGGCAACTGTAGGTTGGGGTACCGCGCTGGGCATCGTGCGTTCAGCCGCACTAGCAGGAAAACGCATCGCTGTCTACGCGTGTGAGACAAGGCCTCTAAATCAAGGCAGCAGAATCACAACGTTCGAGTTGTTAGAAGACGACATACCTACCACTTTAATCGCGGATAACATGGCTGCTTGGATAATGAGGCAAGGAAAGATTGACTGCGTTCTCGTCGGAGCTGATAGAATTACACGAACTGCCGTTTATAATAAAGTCGGGACATATATGTTAGCAATTTGTGCTAAAAGCCATGGGATCCCATTCTACGTCGCGGCACCATTATCAAGCTTTGACTTCGAAAACGCAGCAATCGAGGTCGAAGAGCGCGACGCAGATGAACTTAGGTATTGCAACGGAAAGCAAATTGCTCCACTTGACGTACGAGTCGAGAATCCTGCGTTTGATGCGACGCCTTTCGAGTTCATAACAGCTATAATAACGGAGAGGGGTATCATTAACACAGAGCACATCGAGTCGTTTTTCTCGTAACTGCTACGCAGATCGGTGATCTGAATGCAATCAGCAATAAACTTACTCTGCGAAGATAAACGCGGCGTTTTGAGAGACGTGGCGGCTGTGGTTGCTCAATTTGAAGGCAATATACAGTACACTCAGCAGTTTATTCTAACGAAAGGCGAACATAAGGGTTTGGCTACGATCTACATGGAAATCGAAAATCTGAAAGACGAGCGTGAACTGGCGGAAGGGCTTCAAGCAATCCCAGACGTCATTGATGTTTCTTATTACGAGCCGTTTGCGAAGATTTGGGGGTCAAGAATCATCATAATAGGCGGTGGTGCCCAAGTCGCACAAGTCGCACTTGGTGCGATCACGGAAGCAGATAGACATAACATTAGGGGAGAGCGAATAAGCATTGATACTTTGCCAATAGTGGATGAAGATAATATTGCAAAAGCAGTGAACGCGGTGTCGAGAACGCACCGAGCGGGTATACTGGTGTTAGCCGGTTCGCTGATGGGAGGTCGGATTGCCGCGGAGGTCCAAAAGTTACAAAAGGAAGGCTTTAAGGTAATCGCTCTGAACATGGCAGGATCAGTCCCAGAAGTAGCAGATCTCATTGTCACTGACCCCGTCCAGGCGGGAACCTTCGCGGTAATGGCAATTGCAAAGACCGCAAAGTTTGATATAAATAGAGTTCTCGGCAGGCAATTCTAGCAGATCCACCAAACATATTGCAGTTCTAAATGGTCGCAGCGACTAAGATTGGCAGCGTGATCGTTGCATCCGAATATACTGTTACTGTCTTTGCGTATTCTCCTACTTTACCCCACGATTTCGCTTCATCAAGCGTGGCACCTGAGAGTCCTCCAGTTTCAGGAGAGTCCGTGGTGAGCTGGATTGCAAAGTCGAATCCCCTGGGTACAAGTAGCATAGACTGCATAATGAAATTTTTTGGAACTCCCCCGCCGACAAACAGCGCGCCTGCTCTTTCTGCCTTGTGACAGATGTCTGTGATCTGCCGGATGTCTTTGAAGGCATCTACATGCAGGTTGCGCTTGTAACCGAACATCCAACTTTGAAGCCCAATAGACGAATCAGCGATAGCAGGGCAAAACACAGGCACTGCGTGATCTGCAGCAGCCCTCAAAATGGAATTTTTGTCGTCTACACGGATCCCTGTTTCTTTCAAGAAATCACAAATCGTGAACTGCGTCTCAGGATGCGCATTCAGAATGTCGTTCACTATCGCATCAAAGCACTTCTCGAAAGTCGTGAAATGTTGGTCATCTAGAAAAACGTCATATATCCTATCAATTCTCGCGTTTTTGAGCTCGAGATCGTCGGCATCACTTTTTCCGTGGCAATGTTCGCCTCCAAATGCTTCAATCATGTCGTGCACAAGATTAGCGCCCGTAGTAACCAGTACTCGGATGTCGCCACGCTTTATCATATCCACTACAATTTGTCTCATTCCTGCCGGAATCATAGCCCCTGCCAGACCAAAAAAGCGAGTTACGTCATCGGCTAACATTTCTCGATATATCTGAATCGCTTTGGCGAGACGGCCTGCTCCAAAAGCGCATTTCTCGTACTCTTTCGTAAGCTCCTTTACAGTCATGTCTTTGCGGACATTGGCGTGCTTGATAGGCTTTCTGAACGAGTTTTCTATCGTCATGTGAGATTGAGATGCGAATTTGAATGAGCAAAGATAAAGTCGAGGATGAGCTTAGCGCCGACGATGGCCGAGATGCCCAAATCGTAATCAGGCGTGATTTCGACGATATCGAAGCCAGCGACAAGTGGTGCTAAGCGTCGGATCGCAGTCCGCAGTTCAAGCGGCGTTAATCCATAGGGTTCAGGATTTCCAACACCTGGCGCGAACGCGGGATCCACTACATCCACATCGATAGAGAGATAAATCGTGTTAGTTTTGAGCGATCGTATTACTTCGTCGATGATCTCTCCGATTCCGTCATCCCTGATCTGGCTCATCGTGTAAAAGGCGTTATCGTCTCTAGCACGCTCGTACTCAATCTTGCTGCCGCTTCTGACTCCAATTTGTACCAGCGGTATCGATAGCTCAAAAACATTCCGAGCAACGCTGGCGTGACCAAACTTGTTACCAAGGTAGTTCTCCTTGAAATCGAGGTGTGCGTCAAAAATAACCGCGGTAGTGTCTGCTTCTTGTGCGAAGGCTTTCATGCACGGAAGAGTGATCGAATGCTCCCCGCCTAATGTAATTGGAACCTTGCCGTCTTTGATTATACTAGAGATGGTTGGTTGAAGTTCAGCAATCATGTCATTCACGTTGCCGAACTCGACGTCACCCATATCGTACACTGAAGGCTCACACAAGTCGTAATCATAATCATAAGGCTCAAAATTGTAGGATCCTTTTCGTATTGCTTCAGGAGCCCATCGAGAACCAGTCCTAAACGAAGATGTCCCATCGAACATCACGCCACAAATAACGTATTTGCTACTCCTGTAATCGGAATCTGAATTTGCAAATTTCATGTCTTTGGTTCCCAAACTGATTGTCGGGACTATTTCACTTAAAATCCAATTTACGCTTTCCCATCGATTCTAAGTATGTCACGTCTTTGCCTGCCTCTACTCTGTCTATATATCCGGCAGGTATCTCAATCTCAAAAGTCGAGTAATCATTCAAATCCATAAGCTGAGCAATGTTTCCCACTACAGATAGAACCTGAGCGCCTTTTCTTTCAACTATAGGTACGTAAATCTTAGCGCTCACTGGTTGAACAATGGATCTCTTCTGACCGTCAAAAATCCCGACCGCATCTATCCGTGCTTTGGCTGATCCATGTTTGCCTGGCTTTGATACTGCCAAGTTGATTATGGTACACGGTTCATCGTCAATAACAAGGTAACGCCCTACTTTGAGCGTTCTGACTTCCGTTTGCTCCTTCATATGGGGGTTATAGACAAGCATTAAATATAAATGTATACGGAGCAACCTAAAAACACTCAATGTCCGCGAGGGCGCGCTATCTAACAATAACATCGTTGCAGTGGTTGAAATGCGCATAGGAATTGTATCGCGATGTGATCTCAAAGAAGCAATTGTGCTAGCCGCCGAAATCGGGCATCATTTAAACGGACGCGCCGAAGCGATCTATGACGAGTGTACTGCTCAGGAGCTTGGATGCGCGGGCCTCTCACTCAATGCGATGGAAGTTGACTTGATTATAGCAGTGGGCGGGGATGGCACGATTCTGCGAATCCTGCAAAGTCTCAGGCATACCGTGCCTATCATTGGTATAAACGTCGGAAAGGTTGGCTTTTTGGCTGACGTGACACCTGATAGCGCGCTGAGAGTTGTTGATAATCTTTTGCAAGGATTTCAGGTGTCGGCACATTCGCGCTTGGCAGTATCAGTTAACGGAAGACGCTTGCCTTCTGCCACCAACGAAGCGGTAATCATTACTTCTCGACCCGCGAAAATTCTTGAGTACTGCATCGAAGTAGATGGTCGTGTGCTTGACGTTCTGCGCGCAGATGGTGTTATTGTTGCAACGTCGACCGGGTCAACTGCGTATGCAATGAGCGGGGGAGGACCGATTGTAGATCCGCGAGTGGACGCCTTTATTATAGTTGCTCTTGCGCCTTATAAGCTCTCAGTTCGTCCGTGGGTCCTGTACGGGGATAGTACGATTACGGTTAGAATTAAGGAAAAAGACGCCACACTCGTTATAGATGGGCAACACAGTGAAGTTGTTCACGAGGAGGACGAAATTCAATTCCACAAAGACGGACAGAAATCACTTTTTGTTGTTGTTGATAAGAGCTTTTTCGAAAAAGTCATGTCCAAGCTAAGATAAGAATGCAGCCCGCCTCTCCTCCAAGTCCACCCGCTGGACTTAACCGTTTTCGGGCTGCTGAGTTGAACTTAGCAACTTTTGCACCGTTTTCCATGATCTTCTCGTTTCAGGGGGCAATTCACCGTGTTCACGTAGCCATTTCTCCAAAAAAGCTACGGTGACACTGTCTGATGGATAACCGCTCCCTATGTCGAGCTCAAGCTTTCTTCTGAGCGCTTCGATACTCCTATCTCTCGCCACTTTCGCGATAATTGAGGCAGCCGACACGATGACGTGGTTTTTGTCGGCATTGTGCTCGGCGACGATGCTGCTGATCCCACTTTTTTCGCGCAGCCTGCGACTGAACCTGGCTGGATCGACATCAGCAGCGTCGACATAGGCTATGTCAGGGTCTAGATTCCGTAAGACTTGCCCGTGCCCCCGCACAATAATATCATTCATTGTCATAACGGCTCTCAATTCATCGATCTGTCTCGCCGTAATCTCCTGCAGCCGCACGGCACCTATTCTTTCTATCCGTTTCGACAGCAGTTCGCGACGGTTATGGCTCAAACCTTTTGAGTCTTTGACGCCCATCCTTTCCAAATACTTGACTGTAGAAGAACGGACGGAAACTCCTGCAACAAAAAGAGATCCTATGACTGCTCCCTTGCCTGCTTCATCGACTCCCGCTATTTTTACATCAAGCACGGTGTCCTCAAAACAGGTGGCGAATGCCCTTTAACAAACGTGGATTACGCGCTATAACTCTCTTTATTATCCCGCTTACGCTCAGTTCTTCGAGCGTTAAGCCCTCCAATGAATGCACAAGCCTGTTTAGGTCATCATCGGATAGACGGACAAACGCTTCCTTTATCTTGTAGTTCCTATCGAGTTTCTTTCCGAAAGATGCGCGCCAAGCCTCTTCGTATCGTCGTAGCACCTTGAGAGAGGGGTCTTGCAGTCTCACGGCTTCGCTAGCAACATCTCCGGCGAGCTTTCCTCCCTCTAGAGCATTGAGCACGCCGCCTCCTGTTATTGGATCCGCATGGTGAGCGGCATCGCCAACTAACATCAATCCCGCTTTTACCGTGTTACGGGCCGCATTACTGACAGGAACCCCACCAATATTCAACTCAACGGGCTGCCCCTCTGGAAAATGCTTGGCCACAAACTCATCGAGATAATTGATTGCACATTTACCGGCTAACTTACTTGCAAGAACACCAAGACCCACGTTGCCCACTTTGTGTCCTTTAGGAAATGCCCAGGCATAACCGCCAGGAGCTCCTGAGCCTAGATAAAAATCGCAAGAGTCATTGAGCAAATCGACGTTAGTCATATGGTACTGGGCACAGCTTTCGATGTCTCTTGGTTTTAGCGTGGTGTTTATGCCCGCCCAGCGCCCTACTTGTGACTCAATCCCGTCGGCTGCAACAACGACGTGAGTTCTTACTGCAAGCGACTCGCCAAGATGTCGCATTTTGACTCCAGTTACGTTCCCATCTTGTGTGATGAGCTCCGTGGCACGTGTGCGTACCATTACATCCGCTCCTGCACGAGCTGCCATTTTGGCTAAATCCCTGTCGAAAATCTTTCGCTCTAGTACGTAGCCGACTTCGTTACCAGCATATTCCCCTGATACTTCGAGCTCAGTTCCGTCAGGAGCATATATACGGGCACGAGCTACTTCATTTGCAATCCATTTTTGCTTCGGTTGCAGAAACTTCAAGAGCCCCAGTTTTGAAACACCTTCTGCGCAACGAACCGGATCACCGATCTCCTGTCGCTTCTCGATTAAAAGGACGTCACACTCGGTTGCGGCGGCAGCTGCGGCGAAAGATCCAGCAGGTCCCGCTCCGATCACGACTACATCATATCGGTCTTTCATTTTTTATGACTGCTCTAAGAAACGATAAGCGCACCAACAGGACAGATAGTGACACACGTTTCGCACAATGTACACGCATCTCCAATCTCAAGACAAGACTCGATCAGCGTTATGGAATTGGTAGGACATACGGAAACGCAGGCGCCGCAGTGTCCGCATTTTTCGATATTGACTTTAATCACGCGTTTACCTCATTCGCACTTCATTGCAAGAACTGGATACAGTATGTTGAGCTACAAAAACATGCTATTTCAACTTTAATGGAGACTTCAGCGTATATACCGGAGATCTTCTTCACTTGGCATTTCATGCATCCCTGTTTGTTCCATCTCCCTTAAGCGGGCAACAATTTTTTCCATGTCTTTTGCCCGATCTTCTAGCGCCCGCATACTTATTTCGAGATGAAGTGCCTTGCACAACACTTTTAGCACCGCTTGAGCACTCTTTGGATCGACCAAATAACCGGAGGTCTCTCCCATCAAACAAACCGCATCAATTTTAGCCAAGGCGCTAAATCCCAGCAATAATCCGGACGCTCCCACAATGCCGCCGCCCGGTTCATTCTCCTTAAAAACTACCCCGTGCTGCTTCATTTCTTCAATTAAAGCCACATTGTTTACAGCTCCAAGAACAGCGGGCGTATCAATAAGCTGGCCTAAGCCGTAGCCCCCTAGAGTATAAATTCGTCTGATCCCATGTTTTTTAGCTGTTTCTAGGTAGGCATTAGTCAGTTCATAATGCCCTTCGTTTGTGGCGCTTTGATGGTCGCCTACGAGGATCAACAAGTGAGGATCGCCGCTATCAACTGCATAGAATTCACTGCGCACCATTCGCACCGTACCGTCCGCAAGTACGATGACTTGGGGGGGGAAATGTGATGAGTACACTTCCATTATTTTTCGTGCGCCTAGTTCGTCTATCATGTGTTCAGCGACAAGCTTGCCAACGTGTCCAATTCCAGGTAATCCCTCTATGAAAATTGGGTCCTTCAGCTTAATATCTTTGATTTGCCTGATTTCTATTCGCTCCATCAGCATCCCGTTCTCTCAAAACTAATTATTCTTACTCAGCCTTTCAGTTGCTTTGATTCTGCTTCGGCCTCTCGCTTGAGCTTTCTCCGATATCTACCATATCGATCTTCAGGAGAGAACCGTGCGGGGCGCGCTGTAATGGTTGGTTGACCGCATGTCGGGCATTTTTCGTATAAAGTGTAACCGTGACATTTTCGAATCTTCATATTCTGGTCTCGATCTGCAAAGATTACGCCGATTGCAATTCCCTGAGGAATTTTCCGGCGCCGCCTTCCTTTACCACTACATCTATCGCCGCGTTAGCTGCTTTTTTCATCGCATTTTCTGCCTTTTTGTAATCAAGCGCAACCGTTCTTATCCGATAACGCGGAGCGCCCACATAACTCACATCAAAGCGAATGTCGTCATCCTCTGATTTGATCGCGGCTTTTAGAGCGCGTTTAATGACGTCTACTCCATTCGATTTCGGACAAGTCAGGTCCACATAGCCCGTTATGTATACGTATGGTACTTTGACGTTCTCTTTTGCAATATGGGCGATTTCGATCGCGACGTCGTGTTGAACTCCCTGAAGCGCCTCTGGCCCTCGTAGCGCCGCCTCTTCGAACATGTAGTAAAGACTTCCAAACTTATCGGTAAGTCGATCGTACAAGTCTTCGGTATGCTCGTCTGTCGCATTTGCTACAAATTCGAGCCATTTTTCGGCCTTTTGCTCATTTTTCCATTCCTGAATCTTGGCACGGCGTTGATGTTCATTAACGTCTTTAAAGGATAGGTCTATATGACTCCGAGCCGGATCGACGTTCAAGACTTTACATACAATCTTCTGGCCCTCGCGCACGTGATCTCTTATGTATTTAACCCAACCAGACGCGACTTCAGAAACATGAATAAGTCCTTCCTTCTTGTCGTACTCATCCAGTTGGACAAAAGCGCCGAAATCGACGACGTTAATCACCGTACAGACGACTAAATCTCCAGCTTCGGGCCATCCTTTTTTCATAGGACCTCAAGTATTTGCGTTTTGATTTCTGCCTTTCCGCCGCGCGGCTCGACGAGAGTTCGACCACAGACTATACACGTCACTATTGAAGAAGCATTGCCAAAGACTATCTGAATATTTTCGCAATCGCTGCATCGCACGCGTAAGAACTTGCTCACGACATTATACCTCCACTAATTCAAATTTCGACACCCTGAATCCCTTCCGAGTGTGCGCCTTGTTGCATTCGGTGCAGCGGTATCGAATATTCACTCGTTTGGTTGGCTTGTCTCCGCCTGGAACTTTAGAGAACTTCCCACGATTGCCGATGCCGCTCCGCCTTGCTTTTTGTCGCGTAATCCATGTTAATGAGGATGCACGTCCTTTACGTACCTTTTCGACTTCTTGAACAGTGTGTTTATTACATACGGGACAGAATGATCTGACCTTCTTAGGCATTTTCAAGTTTATCACCGACTATAATGGCCATTTTACGGTAAGCCAGCGTTTTCGCATTGCCCTCGGGCAACAGAATTACGTCACTCTTACTAAGCTTGTAGTTTTCGCCGTCGAGTCCGACAAAGGTTGGAATATCTTCTAAAATTTGTACTCGAATGTATTTAATATTCCTATCCTCTCTTATTAAAGTTCTTGTGTTGTTGGAATGTGTGTCGGGAGGTGTCTCGCTTTCCGAGTTAAGGTGTTCTACTCCCTTCTTTGAATTCTTGTAATACTGCGTCTTTCTGCCCTTCTTGGCATTAGAGATGGTGCCACCTTTGCCAACGTAGCCACTTTCTAAGTGAAGTTTTGTGTCGATTAGTTCGCCTTTTTTATCTCCTGGTGCCGGTGCCTGGAATTGCATAGTATCCGATAGGCCTTCGTTTCTTAGTGCGAGCATATGATTTTTGCACCGTGTAAAAACGTCAAAAACAGTGTCAAAGATTTGGAGCTCTTCTTCTGCCAGTAATGCATCTTCCCTGTGTCCCTTAGCTGCGAGCGCGGCGAGTTTTATTATCTTGGCGGCGCGCTTATCGTAAATGGCTTCTGCTACTTGCATTGCGTTTTCAAATTCATCGCTTTTCTGAGGATCATTGCTCTCCCTTAATGACTTAAGATACTGTCTGAGCTCTAAATAGAAGCTAGTTTTCAGCGACGTCAATCTTCGCGAACGCCGTTCATCGTTTCTGATGATTTTTAGATCGTCCAGATTCATATTCAGCAAGCCCTCGCGCCATCAGATAAATGGCCGTGTGTTCAGGCAAGCTTTTTGTGCTGTGATCAACCTTAATGGTTTCACCTTTGATTTCTGTAACAGCCGGTTTTAGCACTTTCACTGGGACCAAATCCTCGCCGAATACCACTGCGTCACGAAGCGGTTCAAAATAGTCGAAATCCTCGAAGGTCAATGAGGTAACGAGGAGGCCCGATCCACCGTGCAGCGACGTTGGCAGCCGTATGAGTCGTTTAGTATCGGCAGTGACAGGCATATCGATGCGCACTCTTAAGTCGGAAATAGCCTCCCGAACGATGCTTTTCCACGCACTGGCGGGCAGCAACTTTGATTGCACAAGCGGGGGAATGCTTGAACTATGAGCCAACGCATCGAGGATGCCTTGGGCACGTCTCCTCCCAATATTCTTAACCTCGGATAGCTCTTTGGTTGCCGTCTCTCGCTCTAGGAGGCGTAAGCTTTCAAAGTAACGGGTGATCCATCGATTAATTCTTGTCTCCCAGCAAGTGCTTGCTATCTCCTTGCTTTTGTTCGATTTCATTAAGATATATTCAGCCTCAAGCCCAGTTCCCGTCAAGTAGTTTACGATTTCCCGCCGTTCGTGACTGCCTAGTCCCGCTAGGCTGCTTTCACGTAAATGAACATGATATCCGCGACCGCCCGAGAATACGATGGTGATTTCCCCAGGATCGATGCTAAAGTCACGTATTAAGAAATCCACTAGTTTTGCGGTTTCGTTTTTTACTTCTTTGAGAACGTGTGCGTAAGAACTCGAAAACTCAGTGACGACTTTGTCAGCGTCTAGATCAAATATGATATCTGCGCCTTCCCATTTCTTATCTTGCATGCGTGTGGCGCTCGGATATGCATAGCACGCTGTCGAATAATACACGTGTGCCGGGGTTACCGAGGAAAGATACGTGAAACACTCTTTAGCAGAGCTAAATGCCTTGTGTCTCCGCATGACCAGTTTGGGATAGGTGGTATCAAAAAGGACAAATGCCCATTCACGTTTACGGAAATGGGGAGGGAGCTCCAGCCGGGCTGCACGGTAATATTCACCAAATCTTTTTTGAAGAAATGCTTTTGTGGCTGAATTCACTTATTTTCACCTTGCTACAGTGAATTCTGATCGTTAAAATTCCCCGTGAAAGCTGACTGAGAATGCACTACTATATTCTAGATCACATTTTCGGCGCTCATTACTTGTCCTCTCGATGTTTCGTTCGCGCTCGATAGTACGAGAGTGGATGAGAGATACGCTTGCACAGGCCGTCACTCTCAACACAGTTGCCATATGTCTCCATCGTTGAACAGCCTGGTGGGGTGTAATCTTTTCCCGAAGTGCCCATGATATGGTCCACCTGGTATCGTGTAAGTTCATAATCAAAGTCGGGGGAGGTCTCGTACATTTGCACGATCTCTTCGGCTTTCATTCCTATGTTAGCCAAAAAAGAGGTCAAGGCGAATCTCGCCGGGTGCGCGAGATTCTGCCCGCCTTTGACCGAGAAGAGTAGGGCCTTGATACATGGGGGACAGGCTTCCAAAATCACATCCTCGGAGTCAGCGCGTCGGTACGAGGTTAGAGAGAGGGCCTTTTTTAAAGGTGAGATGTAAAACGCAAGGGCTTTACACTTATCCCCGCTCAATCTCAGAGGTAGTCCGCTTAATACTTTTGACCTTATGACTTCTGCCAATAATTGAATAATCTCGTTCTTTGTAAGCGTAACGTGTCCTCTGTTCAAGCGGTTGACAAGCCTCCACTGAGGCCCTCTCAGCCTGGCTGTGTACCTGATCAGATCGGTAAAACGCAACTTGAATACGCTATTTTCCGCTGATGCGCCTATATGAAAATCGTCGAGCAGTCTCATGACGTAGTTGTGCTGAGATCGTTCATCAGCGCGCATTAACCTGTTAAAGGCTTCTCGAGCCTCAGCACTCGCGTACTTCTGAATTAATAGCGGATCGCGGATGCAGGAAACCAGCACCCGTGCCATGACATAAGAGAGAAGCTCAGCTTCTAGACTTTCTGGCTCGTCTAATGTTGGGGAAACGTTAGCATTAGCAGCGCTGGCAACCCTTTGAACGCTTTTCCTGAGCACGTGATCGCTAAACTCGCCAGGCGTCGTTAATGACACGAACGTTCTTTCGGACGATTGCACGTAGCTCATAGCTGTTGGAGTATATGGAAAGAAAGCTTGATACTCATCCATTGATTGTGAATCCGTTCCAATGAATCTGATACTATTCTTGTTCTATACGCGGCGCTAAGAGATATGTTACCTTACCGTTCCCATCGGCGATATCAAATCCCACTTTGAGTGGAATATTCTTACCAATATCGAGCGAAACCTCTGGAGCCTTTCCTATCGCTTTTGACATCTCAATTAAGAACTCGAGACTAAAAAGTGATTTCACCTCATCGGCTTTGCCGTCAGTGCGAGAGACGTCAATCAGCTGGTCCTTCGATAACTCGAGGCGCATTGTATCTGCGTCCCCCAAGGCCTCCATGAAGAAGTCGGTATCTGTGCAACCTAGCGCGATGTTATCGCTGACTTTTCCAGCTGCTTTCACCGCCCACCTGAATTCCTTTCCAGTGATTACGACATTTGCGGCCGATTCAATCTTTGGTACCTTAGGCTCTTTCTTGATTGAATAGGGGCTTAAGAGGGCTATCGTGTACTTAAGATCACCAAATGAGAGGGCCATTTTGTTTTCATCCACTATAATCTGAATTATGTCTGTTCGATTAGCGAGTTCGAGGATGTCTTGCATTTTCTTTAGATCGAGCGTTATGACTTCTTCATCAGTTTCATACGTCTCGAATGCTTTCGCCGATAACTCAAGTTCAACCATTGCAACGTATGAGGGATCAGCGTTTCTCGCGTACACGCCCTCTTTATCTAGGTGCATGCGAGCTTCGTCCACGATGATGGTCAACGCTTCGATGCTATCTTTTAGAGTTTCTCCCAAAATATTGGCTTTAAACATAATCAGGCCCCTTTATTACCATCCAAACACCTTATTATCCTCTCACAACTTTATATTTTCGCGTGGGTAGCGTAACGCGATTCTTCTCTATCCAGGGAGATGCTGCACGTGCCTTGTCATTCGTGCGTTCTGGGAGGACCGGGAGTGAGATAACGCGTGCTTCCAGCACCTTGGCCCAAGCCCTCATCTAGGCGCACACTGATCTCTGTTATGTTCCCCTTGTCAAGCTTTTTACACAATTCGTTGAGCAGATAAGAGCAAAGATCTTCCGCGCTCACAGAATTAATAGGAAGCACCACAATGTCTTCGTTTGGGAAGATGTATCTCTTTGCACGTTCTCCGACGATGACTTGAATGTCTTCATTTTTCAAGCGACTTATCTGTATATCAGTATCTAAAGACGCAAGCAGGAGCTTATGATCAAGTGGCCTGCATATTTCCGCAACGCATCTCCTTAGGTCTTCAAAGTCCATCACAAAATCATCAATTTGCTCGCCTACGACCCTGACGCTCACGGCATACGTGTGCCCGTGCAGACACCCGCATTTGGGGTGATTCGGTATGAAGTGGCACGCTGAAAACCCTAACTTTGCTTGCCAGCCGTCCAGCTCTATCCACATCGGTCGATTTATCATCCTACAATTGACTCCTGCGCTTTCTCACTTCGAGTTGTGTCGACGTCTCTATAGACAGACTAATATATAAAACAAGTTCGAATTACAATAGCTTTATTAGCGTACTCACCTAGTTACTTGAAATGAAAAGGGAGAAGAAGCGTAAAGACTACTACTATAAAAGAGCAAAATCGCAAGGATACAGGTCGCGCGCATCTTACAAATTGCTGCAGATCCAAAAACGCTACCACATCATACGCAAAGGTGACATTGTCGTAGATCTAGGAGCAGCTCCTGGCGGATGGCTCCAAGTCATTCGTCATCTTAATGCGACAGCCATTGCCGTTGATAGGCAACAAGTGGACCCGTTGGAAGGAGTATCTTTCATCAGGAGCGATATTGAAGCTCCTGAAACAATAGCAAAGATTCAAAGTGTCGCGGATAAAGTTGATGTTGTCGTATCAGACGCCGCTCCTAACCTAAGCGGGATATGGAGTCTTGATCATGCGAGGTCGATCGATCTCGCGCGCTCGGCTTTAAATATAGCTGTCCGAATACTCAAGCCGGGCGGCAACTTTCTGGTCAAAGTTTTTCAAGGCGATATGTTTGATTCATACCTATGTGAGACACGCTCCCTTTTTCACTTCACAAGATCTTTCAATCCGCAAGCATCAAGAAAGGAAAGCGCGGAGATATACGTAATAGGAAAGCGTTACCGTGATTTGCAAGGAAGCATCTGACTGGTCTCGACTTAAAGTACAGACTTCTGCATTAGCCGATCTAAAAATCGAAAATCACAGACTAAGCGCAAGTAAAACTATTTACGTACGTATGCAGTATTATTAATCGGAATCTGAGTTTGCACGAAGCCCCAGCAGTTTTTTCTCTCACGGTGTAATAAGAGGCGTCAAATGGCGGGAAAAAGCACGACCGGTGTTATGACGAGGTTGCTTCTCATTTATTTGGTGATGACGTTAGCATATGCTGTTTTGCGTAATCCGGTCGGCCAAGCTATGAACTCTGTTCTCGGTGGTTTGGAAACAAACCTGCACATGCCTCTTTTCATTACGATTTTGCTGCTTTCCGTGATAACGGGCGCGTACAGCTCCCTCCTCCTCAACCGCTTCGTCGATCAGCAGAAAGTCAAGGAATCTCAGGCTATGATGAAGGCGTTCCAAAAAGAATACCGTGAGGCTCAGCTTGCGGGTGACAAGAGCAAATTAAAAAAGCTTGAGCCGCGGCGCGCCGACGTGATGGAGCTTAGCATGGACATTCAAGCACAGACGATGAAGCCCATGCCGTATATACTCATAATCTCGCTTCCGCTGTTCGGCTGGCTGAGCTACACGATGTATTACAATCCGGCGTTGGCCTCATATGTGCCAACGACATTTACCATGCCTTACTTTGGACAATTAGCTTACACTCAAGGGGTCATTTTTGGGTTCCCGGTGTGGCTCATTTGGTATTTGCTTTGCTCGCTGGTTTTTACTCAAGTAATTCGGAAGACACTCGGGATGTGACAGAATCTGGCATGCGGATCTTGAGCCCTTGCAATTCCAGAGATTTACCCGTAAATTACATACTGCGCTCTCTGCATTCTGCGGCTTAGCGGCTTATTCCATACTAATGGCGATTGCTAGCCGCGTTTTCTCTTTTCATCTCATTACTCAATTGGAGCAAGATCTGTTTTATGGTGTCAACGTTCGCATCAGTCTTGAATGATGTGCCTGAAAAGTGAGTTCTAGATGCGCGATAGCCGCTCGTGCGTAATCCATTTATAAGCTCCTCCATAGGCATCGGTGGTCGTTTAAGCTCTCTAAGCAGCCTGTGATAATCAAAGAACGTTACTATGTCAAGCTCATTGGCGCATAGTTCAATAATCTTCGCGGACTGCTTCCTAGTTCCGAAAACTCCAGTTTCTATTCTTTCTAGCATTCTCTCGCAAAACTGTGGAACGTGTAGTACTCCAAGCCACAGAGGCCCTGCTACAATCAACTTAGCGTGACAAAGCTGGCAGTCTTGCGCGCCCAGCGGCGCGAGACCCCCGAGGATTGACCTGTGTCCGCATTTCTCGCAGTGGACAATGTATCCCAGGGACGCTATGCACTCATCTGCGAGCGTGGCGCCCTGATCGATCAGAAGGTATACTCGGTAGTAATGCGCGGTTGCGTGAGCAAGCACAGGCTTGATAGATTTGTCGTATTTTGCAAATTCGCGGGCGATCTTTCCGATTAATATCCTTATTCCAGTCTCAGCGTGATACTCGGTGTTAGCGGGCAACGCGGAATACCTCCTAACTCCGGCGTTAAAATGCACGCCGCTTAGCGGGGCAGTGTCTGTTGCTGTTACGCAAAGCATTTTGCATACGGATCTGCATGCTGAATCCACGAAAGGCATCGGGGATCCAAAAGAATCAATGTCAACGACGCTGAAGGTTGTTTCTGATAAAAGCACGTTGGCGTCTAGGTGTCTTATGTCAACGTCAAGGCCTAGCCGTTTCTTGTTAGTTCGCATAAGGCGATATGCTAGCGGATTAAGATCATTAAGTGTGACTTTAAGGCGTGCCTCGTTAGCGACTCTTAGCCCTCGTACCCCGGAGCCTCCTAATGCATCGAGATACGTAAGGGGTCTTTCTCCTCGTTGCTCGCTGGCTAGAACTTGCATGCATGCCACGTTTATGTCCCGGCTCACCTCCATTTTTGGATTGTAGAAAACCGAAGCTGACGACGGAGGGTACGGAGCCTTGGGATCCAAGCGCGGCACCAAGACTAATGTATTGCCTTCAACAATGAGCCTCTTTTGCACAAATAAGATTCTGCCTTATCAAGCTTAAGTTTGACCAAGATGCACCCCTTGTCTGAAAGAAAGCTCGAGCGAGGCTCAAGAAAAGTACGTCGCAACCGCAATACTAGCGAACTCGCTCAAACTTCCAGCGATCGCTCAGTGGAGCTGTCGCATCGATGCCTACTTTCGTCGTTGTCCCGTCCGGCGCCGCCCGTGGATCTAGCGATGACCCCCTCACGTCGGGGATTATCATAATATCCACATTCCCTTTAACGCGTGTGGCGATCGCGAATTCTATGTCAGACATATCATAGATGTCGATATCGTGATCGATCACTACAACGTGTTTTAAACTTGTGTGGGTCGCAAAAGCTGCCATGATGGCGTTTTTTGCATCTCCCTCGGTTTGTTTTTCTATCTGAACGATCGCATGCAAGTAATGCCGGCCACCCTTAGTCAATATCACATTCGTTACCTTAGTGACAGCCTGACATGCTTTGTAAATCATCGGTTCATAAGGAACTCCCATCAAGAGTGAGTGCTCAATGCCGGCAGGCAAAATAGAGTGATAGATCGGATCCTCAGTTGACATTACTCTTGTTAATTCAAGCACCGGTTCTTGTCTTACGAGGTCATAGGTTCCTGTAAGGTCTACGAATGGTCCTTCGCTAGCAGTTTTTTTCGGTTCTATTTGTCCTTCCAAGACGATTTCACTCGGCGGTACAGGCACTCCATTCTCACAACTCCTTAGAGGCTGGGCATGTCCTTTGAGAGCTGCGGCATAATTGAACTCTAGGCCACAGGGCACTCTGGTTGAGACGGCAAAAAGAGTGACGGGATCGACGCCAATAGCAATCGCCGCGTCTAGAGGTTTCCCTTTTCGCGCGCTTGCTTTGTGCATCAAATATGAGTGACGTGGAGGAACAAGCCTGACCGCCAGTGAAGTCCTATCGACGACCATCATGCGGTGGATAGAAGCATTTATCCTTTGTCCGTACTTTGCCACCAATATTCCTGCAGTAATGTAGGAGCCCCCATCTCGCTCATAGAATTTCATGATGGGCAGCTTTGTCAGATCAGGAGACGCGTCTCGAGGCCAATCATACTCTTGATCGAGGGTTTTTCCGGTTGGTTCTGTATGCAGAAGCTTTTTGATGAGGCCCTTTATGTCAACGCCGAGTGCCTGAGCAAGAATTGTTCGGGAGCCCACGAGGTTAATGATAGCTCTGCAGCCGTTGATTCTTTTGAACAACATTGGTCCCTTTCCGTGAGCCAAACGAGGCGCTTCAAGTATAGGCGATATCTTTTCTTCTACCACCTCAAGTTCTCCCAGTTCCCTGAGACGCTGGATGAAGTCTCTCATTTAATCTGCCCACCGCCTTGAAAGTGAGTGCCGTAATTGCAGCAGATCAAGCACGCGAGCGACAATAGTGTCTATAAGGTCGCTAATCGTGGCCGGGTGCGTATAAAATCCGGGGCTAGCCGGAACAATAACAGCACCAGATTGCGCCACTTTCAGCATGTTACCTAGATGAATGGCGCTTAGTGGCGTCTCGCGAACTACAAGTATCAACTTCCTTTTTTCCTTCAAGCAGACGTCCGCGGCTCGAGTTACAAGATTTGAAGAGATCCCGCTTGCTATGCTACCGAGCGTCTTCACGCTGCACGGAATTATCACCATACCGTCGCTGATGTGCGAACCGCTAGCCATAGGTGCAGCGAGATCGTTTTCATCGTAGGCTTGGTCTGCCAGCGACATCACGTAGTTTGAGTCAAAATGAGTCTCAATTTCGATAAGCTGTCGGCCATTTTCGGTTACGATTAGATTCGTCTCTGTTCCAAGTTCTCTTAGAACCTCCAACAACCGAATTCCATACTGCACGCCACTCGCACCGGTAATAGCAACTATTATTGTCATTTGAGTGCCTCAATCAATTCGCTAACTAGTTCAAGCGATGTTCGAACCATGTCATTAATCTGCTCCTTTGACGCATCATTTATGTGGATACCCACTAGCACAATGCATGTTCGCTGCAACTCACTTGAAAGCCGCAGGGCGGCTTCTTTAGCAACAACGTCGTCCCGATGACCAGGTACCGTTATTACTGAAACATATGGCCTTGTCAGAAAACCGCCGACTGCGGCGGCGCCAGCGTGGACCTCTCCTCCTGAGATTATGACCAGCAAGTCCTGTCCTAAAAACTGCGCCTTAAGCTGTAGCTCCACTGAGCCTATACTCCTTGCTAAAGTCAAGCTGTCCTCAGACAAGTACAAGCCTCTTCCCTGACACGGCAAGTCTGATGCTTTCAACGCTAATGGGGATTAGAGAATCAGCATCAACTCGCTTCTAAGTCTGCGTTCTCACATTCTTAACACTTTGTAGGTTTGTAAAACCTTCGTTTGCACCTAAACGCAACTAGCTATCCTTATGAAGACCCTACTGCGAACCGAGCCGTAAGATAAGAAATTACGGTGGAGCAAGAGATAACCATTTATTGGTGGTCGTTCTCTGGTAACGTCGGAGGACTAATCTTGCTAGTATTATCCGGCGGGACTGGCGGGCCCAAGCTTCTTCAAGGGCTGCTGTTGGAAACCGCTGAGCCGCAGATTACTGTCGTCGTTAACACCGGAGACGACATGTGGATTTCCGGCAATCTTGTGTGCCCTGACCTAGACACAGTTGTCTATACCATCGCGGGAGTCGTGACCGAACGATGGTGGGGTATAAGCGGCGACACTTTTAGAACTCACGAGGAACTGTCCAGGCACGGCTACAAGGAAAGTCTTAGTATCGGGGAACTTGATAGAGCGACGCATATTCTGCGGACACATCTTCTAAACGGGGGCAAAACGCTGACCGAAGCCACGCTTGATATATGCAGATCGTTTGAGGTCTCGTCAACGGTGCTGCCCATGACTGATGATTTTGTCCCTACTACGATAATTACCGACCAAGGCGAGATGCACATTCAAGATTTCCTAGTTACACATAAGCGTAAGCCAGGAGTACTGCAAGTCAGATCGAAAAATGGCGCTATGACGCCAGAGGTTAAGGCAGCACTAAGATGTCACAGTTCGGTAATTATAGGGCCGTCAAATCCGATATCGAGCATCGGTCCTATACTAAATGTCGAAGGCGTGCGGAATGCGCTAAAAAAGCGATTCGTGGTTGCGGTAAGCCCGATTATACGCGCAAGGCCGCTAAGTGGGCCTGCAGCACAGTTTATGGAATCTCAGGGATTCCCAGTCAGCTCATTAGGTGTTGCCAAATGTTACGAAGACTTTCTCGATGTTTTAGTCGTTGATGAAGAAGATTTTGACATCAAAGACCGCGATCTGCCTGGGAGCATTCACATCGTCCGTGCTAACACGGTCATGCACGGAATTGAGGAGAGCAAGGCACTCGCCGCGCACATCTTAGACATAATTGACCAAAACACCGTCTGACGATGAGTCGTCTAGACGAGATCCTGACAAAATAAAATTAAATAACAGCGAGCTATAATATTGAGATGTGTCATTAAGCACCACCAGGCGCGGACATACGAACAACTACTTTGTCGTATAGAACAGAGGTTCTACTTTGTTGCAAGCAGATTTTGGACTGACTATCGGTGATATCAAGATATCGAACCCGTTGGTTCTCGCTTCGATAGCAGGGCTAACAGATAGTTCGTTTGCGATATCAAGAAGCGTTGGACTCGCAGTTCTCGGCGGATATAGCTGCGATAATGCAACAATTGAGGCATCAAAAGGCCTTATTAGGATGGGGCGAAGTGAGTTTGCTTACGAGGATCCAAAATCCGTTATCGAAAACGAACTCGGCGTGATGAATACAACCGATATGGCAGCCGGCGTTAATGTGCGCTCGGCGACGCTAGAGCCGTTAATCTCGATAGCAGAAGTAGCGCGTCGAAAGAGTGCGATCCTTGAGCTAAACGCGCATTGTCGACAGCCCGAAATGCAGGCTATAGGAGTCGGCGAACATATGCTGCATAATCCTAGCAAGCTCGTAGACTGGATACGTGAACTCAAACAAACTAATGTAACACTCGCCGTAAAGGTGCGCGCAGGCGTAGTGAATGACGTCACGCTGGCAAAAACTATAGATAAAGCTGGAGCTGATGCGCTGCACGTCGACACAATGGACGCGGGACCTAAATTAGTTAGAAAAATAAGAGACGCTACGTCGCTTAAAATCATCGCGAATAACTCAGTCGTCGATTACAAAAGTGCCTACAAAATGCTTTCAATGGGAGCAGATTTCGTTTCTGTTGCTCGCGCAGCAGTACCGAGCGATGCAGCTCTGAAGAGTATTTTGAATGGCATCCAAGCGTTGCAAGAAACTGTCGGCTGGTACAACGCGCCCAAACACATTTGCGCGGGCGGAGACCTCCGAGGCCTGGCTTTCTGCTGTGCGCCTGTTAAGAATTGTCCGCTGCGTTATGTGTTGAAGCGGGCAGGAATTACTGAGGAAGAATACATTCGGATCAAAGAGAGTTTCGCTGATACTGAGCTCGGGGAGGGAGCAAGTACTTGCTTTGGCAGCATGGTTTGGTGCTGCAAAATAACTCGTCCGTGTCCGTGGAGGGACAGCACATTACAAGATTTGGGTTTTTCAGACGTCGAGTACATGCAACTCAAAAAGAAACTCGCAGAAAAACTACTGCGCTGCCGAAAGCTTGAGTGAGCTTTTCTGCATGAATAACGACGACTACATCGCGGGCTGTGCTGAATTGGCGATGCTGCTCGAGGTCTCTGCGACGCCAAAACCCGGCAACGTGGATCGAACGCATGACTTTCAGGATGTAACGTATGAGCACTTCCTCGCCTCCGCGGTTGGCATCTTTCCAGTGTTCAAAAAGGCGGCATCCGCGAGGTGTCAAATTGGTGACCTTATTCTCGATGCTGTCAACGCCAGCGCGCAATGGCAAAAAGCTGGAAACTGCCACTTCGGGGCCATCCTTTTATTGATTCCCATGTGTGTGGCCGCAGGTAAGAGCAGCAATATATCACAGCTCAGACGGAACGTTATTGACGTCGTGGAAAACACCACAAGCGTCGATGCTGTACAGTTCTATAAGTCATTTCACTGCGTTGACGTGCGTGTAAAGGAAAGTCACTTCCTTGACGTAAAGGATCCGAAGTCACTACAAACGATTCTCGATCAAGACCTTACGCTTTACGAGATAATGCAGTTATCAAGCCCTAACGACACCCTTGCTAGAGAATGGGTAGAGGGGTTTCCGCGAACTTTTCACGGCTCTCAACTTATGAAGCAATACGTTGCGTCAGGGCAAAGTGTAAACGACTCAATTGTGCAGCTATTTCTTAAGCTTTTAGGAGAGTATCCGGACACGCTTATCGCGAAGAAGTGGGGCATGGAAGTGGCACGCGAGATCTCTACGAAAGCTGCGAACGTAATGAGGAACGGAGATGTCCAGGATTTTGATAGAGACCTTGTACAACGAAAGGTCAATCCAGGTACGACGGCGGATCTAGTAATTGCATCCCTGTTTGTGACGCTCTTAGGAGGGTTCAAGTACTGATGGCTATTGAATTCGGGCGGGGCATTTCCGAAGTGCTTGTTACGACCTGGGGTGAGAGACCAAACGCGGCTCCGATGGGCATCATAAGTCGCGACTCCCTTTTCATAGCCATGTACAAAGATACGCATACTTTTTCGAATGTTAAA
>Ga0187778_10000150_pt1 | contig 47134 bp, 39 predicted proteins | sample 1015_Q2_SP5_20_M_FD_132418 | JGI IMG/M metagenome (GOLD analysis project Ga0187778, IMG submission 132418) | Tropical peat soil microbial communities from peatlands in Department of Meta, Colombia - 1015_Q2_SP5_20_MG | ecosystem: Environmental > Terrestrial > Soil > Wetlands > Peat | place...
ATGGTTGCGGGGGTCAGATTTGAACTGACGACCTTCGGGTTATGAGCCCGACGAGCTACCAGGCTGCTCCACCCCGCATTTCCACTATATCGGAGCAGCAAGCGCCCGTCAAATCGCCGCGGTCAAGCAGAAAATCTTCTGTCGATGGGGGTTGCAGTATAGGAGCTGCTACCAGGTGTTATAGGCCGTGCCGTCGAACGGCGAACTCTTGGTAGAGTTCGAATGCACATCCACAATTCCCGTGCTGGTCTGATCGGGACTCAGCACTACGCTATCAAATTGCGGCGCCCAGTCCTTTGCTTGGGTGAACGGATCAATTGGCACTTCGCGTAAATATTTCTCCGAAGCCAGATCATCCAGCGATTGCGGCGCAGCTTGCTTGTCCAGCGTGTAGTGGTCGATAGCGTCGCGCATGGTGCGAAGGTCCGTGCGCAACACCGCTTCCTTGGAGCGTACGACCACCTTGTCATACCGCATGGCCGCAATGCCGATTAGGATCAGAATGATGGAAACCACGATCATCAATTCAATCAGCGTAAATCCGCGTTCGCGGCGGGGCTCGCGCACGCGCCATTCCCGGCTGTAATTCAATCGGCTTTGCAGCAGTTCTTTCACTTTAATACAAAACATTTCACCAGTCCGAATATCTCGTTCCATCCAACGCCGTGCCCGCTGACAGCGAGTACACGTCAAATACGTTATTCCCGCCCCAGTTTTTGGAATCCCAATCGTCCTGCGAGCCACGCAATCCCCAATCCGCCTTGCCGGTCATAGGATCAACCGGAATCTGGCGCAAGAAGCGGATTTTCTTGTCCCCAGTGTTCCCCAATGGCACGCCTTTCACCAGTGTCTGAAGGTCCGGAGGGTAACCGTCACTTCCCATGGCTGTCCGAATCTGCTGATGATCGGCAGCGTCCTTGTACCGGTCAATGGCCTCGCGAATATCCAACAAAGCGCGGCGAAGCTCCCCCTCCTTATGAAGAGTGAGGGAATACCGCGCCATCGGCAAAGCTACAGACGATAGAACCAGAAGAATCGCGCAGGCCAGAATCAGTTCCAGCAGGGTCATGCCTGCCTGGGCGCCTTTGGAACTCCGCATGATGTGCCTGCGCATTGGAATCTCCGTCGCCGCCATCACCATGCGAGTTGGCTACGGCTGAACTTGCAGCGTGGCCTCGCTGGTGACCAGCGGGATGATCTTCTGCTGCGAGTCCTTCGCGTTTACTTGCACGATGGACAAATTGCTGGAACCCGCCGCCAGCGCCTTCACGACAATTCCGATGAGCGTGCCGCTCCCGCTCACGCCTGGTGTGTTCGGCTGGCGCGTGGCGGAAATGATTTCCTGGCCCTTGTCCTTGAAGGGTTGCGCCACGATGGCGATTTCCTGAGTCCCACCGGAGAGGAATCCACCGTGTTGCACTTCTTCTATGCTGATTACGGCCGGGTTGTACTGCAGCAGCATGGGGATCGAGAACAGATCATTCACATTTTCCACGACCACACCCAGCGTCGCGGTCTGGCCAGGTTTCAACGTGAGACTCTGTGGCTCGAATCGTATTTTTGCTGTTGGAGCACCAGTGGCTGGGCTGACCGCCGATGCTGGAGCCACGGCGGCTCCCGCGGGAGGGTTCGGTGTTGGCGGCGGCGTTGCCGGTGGCTGTTGCTGGGGTGCGCGAACTTCAGTTTCGCGCTTCACTTTTACTTCGGTTTCTGTTCCGGAAAGCAATGGCCGGAGATTCGCTTTCGTCCATTCCGGCATGCGCACGATTCGCGGAGTCAGGACTATAAGCACTTCGTCTTCTTCGTTCTCCGTCTTATTTTCGGAAAACAGCCGGCCAAAAATCGGAAGTTTTGCCAGGCCCGGCCAGCCATTCAGATTCTTTGTGTCTGTTCTCTCAAACAGTCCGCCTAGGATGTTGGCTTCGCCCTCTTTTAGGCGGATATCATGTTCGATCTTGCGCTGGCTGATGACCGGCTGTGTGATGCCGCCGATGGTGGCGTCGCTGGTGTGCGAGGAGACTTCGATCACCACCTTCATGCTGACTTCGTGGTTTGGATGCACTCGCGGCGTCACGTCCACATTCACGCCGATATCCAAATAGGTGAACTGTGTGTTCACCAATGGGTTCACAAAGCCCGCGCCGCCCGTGGAGCCCACGCCCACACCCGCCTGGAAGCTGCCTGTCGCAACCGGGATGCGGCTGCCGATTTTGAGCTTGGCGGTTTGCCCTTCCACGGTGCGAATTTCCGGGTTCTGGATAATTTTGGTTGTCGTGTCGGTCAGGACGGCGTTGAGAGTCGCGCCGGGCAAAGTGACGCTGTAATCTTTGGTGCTCAAATGCTTCAACTGGTTCAGCGTGAAGTTGGTGGCCGTCGTCGTGGTACTGGTTGACGAACTGGTGGTGGAGGTTCCGCCCGGATTAAAGGTGATCGCCGCCACCGGTTGTTGGCTCGGGAGTACGCCAAGGTCGCGCAGGCGGTCCGTGGCGATCTGCAGGACTTCCACTTGAACGACCACTTCCGGCTTGGCCTTGTCGATGTCGTGAATCAGCTTTTCCGCGACCATCAATTTGTCCGGAGTATCACGGACGATGATGGCGTTCTGCGAGTTGAGCTGTTGCATGCGCTTCAATTCCAGCAACTGGCGCAATCCGGTCACGACTTCGGTCAAATCCTGAGGCTGCACGGTGTTCGAGAGGTAGATCGTCTTCACCACTTCCTCTTCGTAGTCGCGCCGCTTTTGCGGTTGATCGGGGATCACAAAAAGAATGTTCTCCGTGACCGGCTTGACGAAGGCCTTACTTTCTAGAGAAGCGATTTCCAGTGCCTGTTCCAGCGTTACGTTATTCAAATCCACGGTAATCCGGCGCGCGGGGAAGTCCGGATCGTAAATCATGTTGATCCCCCACAATTTGCCGATGGTATCGAAGACGATCTTGGCGTCGTTGGACATCTTCAGGCTGCGCGGCTCGCTCGAGGACGGCCGGATTTCCGGCGGCAGCATTGCCAGTTGTGGCTCGTTCGATTCTGGTTCAGGCTGCGCGGCCGCATCATTCGCGTGGTTCTTCTCCGCAATCATCTCGATGGTCTTGTTCAGTTCCTGCTCGGCAATCGAACTCCCGGGATCGATTGCTTGGGCTCTCTGGAACTCTCCGGCCGCACCTTGCAGGTCCCCCTTCTTTCGGAGTTCCTGCCCCTTCTTAATGTGGAACTCTCCAGCCTCGAAACGCGACTGATTCAGTTTGATTTTGTAGGTAGCGTTGTTGGGATCAGACTTAACAGCCTTTTGGTAGAAGGCATACGCCGCGTCGTAGTCATCCAGCGTTTCCGCCTTCACACCCTGGTTGAACTCCGTGTTCCCCTTCGGGCAGCCCGCCAGGAGCAGCCCAACACTCACACAAAAAACGAACGTTCCACAGCGCCGCATATGGTTCTCCGAAGTCTGACTAGAAGCTATTTGCAGTCTAACATTCGCTTTAGAAGTGCGGCAAGGATGCCGGGGTTGGCCGTCCAGTAAGAAATAACAGCCCCTGTGTGCCGAGAGTGACAAGATTTAACACTGCCGTTATGATGGAACCCTGTGGCCAAACCTGCCAAAAAATCCGAAAAGTCTGGCAAGTCCGGGGAACAAATCGTCGCCCAGAACCGCGCCGCTTCCTACAACTACCATATTCTGGAGCGGCATGAAGCCGGCCTGGTTCTGCACGGCACGGAGGTCAAGGCCCTTCGCGAGGGCAAAGCGAACATCCGGGACGCTTACGTCGAGTTTAAGCCCAATGCCGCATGGCTGGTTAACGCACACATTGCACAGTACTTACCGGGCGGTCCTTGGAACCATGAGCCATTGGGCTCCCGGAAGCTGCTCCTGCATAAGAACGAAATTCACAAGCTCTACGGCCGGACGGAGGCCAAAGGCCTAACTGTCATACCGTTGAAAATCTACTTTCGGAACGGCATCGCCAAGGTCGAAATCGCTCTCGCTCAAGGCAAAAAAGCCTGGGATCGCCGCCACGACGAGCGCACCAAGGAAGCCCGCCGGGAAGTCGAAGAATCCATGTATCGCAATCGGAGGCGATAGAACCACTATGCAAATCACGCTGGAAACCAAGCCGTACGCAAGTCTCGAAACCGACACCCTGGTTTCGTATGTATTTGAGGAAAGCGGTCCGGTCCAGGGGCGCGTTGCGGAGATCGACCAGTCCGCGGGTGGCCTGCTTCGCAAGCTGGCCCAGAGCGGGGAACTGACCGGAAAGAACCTGGAGTTCACGCTGGTTCACGCGCCTGCGGGATTGAAGGCAGCGCGACTGCTTTTGGTGGGAGTAGGGAAGCGCGAGCAATTTAATTCGGCCACGTTACGCAAGATTAGCGGCGCGGCATTGCGCTACTTGAAGTCGCGGTCGGTGAAGAATTTTGCCTTCTTGGTGCGAGAAGGGAATGCCAACGAAGAGTCCGCGCAGGTTGTCACGGAAGGCGCGCTCGCGGCCGAGTTCGAATCCGACAAATACAAAACTGAAAAGAAGAATGGCAAGAATATTGACTCTGTTTCGATCGCCGGCTATTCGGACGCCGAGCGCGCAGCTGGGGAGAAGGGCCTTTCGAAAGGCCGCATCATCGCTGAATCGCAGAATTTCACGCGCGACCTGGTCAATGAGCCTTCGAACAAGTTGACACCAAGCATTCTCGCGCAAAAAGCAGAAGCCATGGCCAAGTCCGCCGGGCTTTCCGTCGAGATTCTCGACGAAAAGAAAATCGCAGACCTGAAGATGGGAGCTTTGTTGAGCGTCGCGCAAGGCAGCATCGAGCCGCCGCGCGTGATCGTCATCACCTACAATCCGCCCAACGCCAAGCCTGGCGCGCCGGTCATCGGCCTTGTCGGCAAAGCGGTCACGTTTGACACCGGAGGCATTTCCATCAAGCCTGCCGATGGCATGGAGAAAATGAAGTACGACATGGCCGGTGGCGCGACCATGATCGGAGTTATGCGCGCGCTCGCCGCATTCAAGCCTAATGTCAAAGTGATTTGCGTCGTACCGTCCACCGAAAATATGCCCGGGGGCCGCGCGCAAAAGCCGGGAGACATTCAAACTGCGATGTCCGGCAAGACCATCGAGGTGCTCAATACCGACGCGGAGGGGCGGCTCATTCTTGCTGATGGTGTGTATTACGCCAAGCAGCTTGGCGCCACTCACTTGATTGACGCGGCGACTCTAACGGGCGCGATCGTGGTTGCGCTGGCGGGTGTCAACGTCGGAGTTTTTGGCTCCGATCAGGCGTTCACGGACAAACTTCTTGCCAGCGCGAAAGCTGCCGGCGAAAAAATGTGGCAGATGCCCATCGATGACGACTACCGAGAATTCATCAAGGGAACTGTCGCAGACATTCAGAACATCGGGAGCGGCAAAGGCGGCGGCGCGATCACCGGTGCCATGTTCATCAAGGAATTCACCGGCGATTTGCCGTGGATTCACCTCGACATCGCCGGGACCGCCTGGAATGACGATGCCAAGCCCTGGCTCGCCAAAGGCCCCACGGGTGTGGCCCTGCGCACGCTCGTTCACCTCGTCATGTCTTATTGAATCAACCCATGATTGCTAGTCTCGGGCGCGGCGAAATGCTTGGGGTATTCGCTGCGGTTGGCTTGTTGTTTTTGCTCCACGTTTCGCCGCAATCGGTCCGTCCGCAAGCAAAAGGTTCAAACCTCGCCTTTGAAGCAAAGCCCTGGGTGGAGGCTGATCAGTTCTTTCGAAAAGATCATCTGTGGCTGGGTGGGGATGTCGCATACTCGGTCGATCTGGGCAGCGGACGTGTGCTCTGGCTTTTCGGCGACTCCTTCATCGCTAGCAAGCCGAACGAGAAACGCGGCAAGGCGAAAATGGTACGCAACAGCATTGGTATCGAAGACGGCTACAACCCCGAGCAGTCTTCGGTGAAGTTCTATTGGCCCGTAGTGAATAAGCAGCCTACAGAGTTTCTTTCCGACGGTGGCGAGGGTTGGCTTTGGCCCGAAGATGGCGTGCGGCTGGGTGACAAGTTGCTGTTGTTCTTCGTCCGCGTTCGTCCTGATAGCGGAAAAGACTCTCTCGGGTTCCAGCTTTTCGGCTGGGCCGCGTTTCTTGTCGAAAACCCTGCCGCGGAGCCTTCCGCTTGGATGGTACACAGAGTCGAGGTGCTGGATAATCCGTGGCACATCATCGTGGGGACTGCCGTATGGCGTACGGACAGCTTCTTATATGTTTTCGGTTCTGCGGAGCCGAGCCACGACGGGTATCTGATGCGCTGGCCTATCAGCGCCGCGGCGAGCGGAAATCTCTCCTCGCCGGAATGGTGGTGCGGGCCCGCAAGCGGGTGGGTCAGGCAAGACAGAATCGCACATGCACCCGCAGCGGTAATTCCGGGCGGGTCAAGCGAGTTCAGTTTGCAATGGGACTCACGGCAGAACAGATTCCTCGCCGTTGAGAGTGTGGGATTTGGCCCCTCTGAAATCGCAATCCGGTGGGCTGACCAGTTGGAAGGCCCGTGGTCTCCACCCCAGAAGATTTATCGCCCACCAGAGTCGGACCGTCCGGACGCATTTGTGTACGCCGGAAAGGGGCACCGTGAACTTCATGGCGCTGACGTTGTCATCACGTACGTTGCGAACAGCATGAAGGACCGTGTCCTTGCTGAGGACATGAACATCTACTATCCGCGTTTTGTTCGATTGAGTTTTCAATCCAAGTAGGGCCGCTTATTGCTGAAACCGTGCTGCACGCGGCACCCGAATCGGCACGGACATTACATTTTTTCTGGGGCTTCAATTCCCAACAAACTCAGCGCGCGCACGAGCTGCGCTTCGACGAGTTCAGTGAGCCGAAGGAGGAATGAGCGCTTCTGCGCGTCGGCTTCCGACAAAATGTGGTGCTTGTGATAGAAATTGTTGAACGACTGCGCTAACTGAAACGCATACTTCGCCACAAACGAAGGCTCTTGCGTAGCGATCGCGGCGTCTACCGCGTAATCGAGCGAACCCGCAGCTAACAATAATTCCCAAAGCGCTGCGCCGTCGGCTCCGGAGAGGAATTGTCCCGCCACCTCTGCGGTAACTTCGGGATGCGCCGCTGCTCCTTCGGCCCCTTTTCGGCGAATTCCACGAATTCGAACGACCGCATACTGGGAATACGGCCCGGTTTCTCCTTCAAAGCTCAGCGCATCCTTGAAATCAAACGCAATGATTGCGTTGCGGGTGAATTTCAGCAGGAAGAAGCGCAACGCGCTTACCGCAATCGCATGCGCCGTGCGCTTCTGCTCTTCTTCGCTCATTTCCGGATGGCGCTGCTGCACTTCGGCGAGCGTCGCGGCTTCCAGCTTGTCGAGCAAATCGTCTGCTTTGACGCCAAATCCTTTGCGGCCGCTCATGTCGATGAAAGGGCGCTTTGCATCTTCGGCGGAAAGCTCGTAGCCCATTTCGGCGGCACAGCGAGGGGTCAGCACGACCATTGCGTAAGACAGGTGAATAGACTTCTCGGCGGCTTCGATGTGGCCGAGCCGGCGAAGGCCTTCCGCAACTACGTCTTGCACGTAAGATTGGCGAGTGTCGATGACGTTGTAAACGGCAGCCGCGGGCTCGGCGAAGTGCGGCGCCTCCGGATCGCCCCGTCTGCCCGTAGTGGACCAAACCGTTGCACCTTCTGGTGGATTCGGCCATTTCCTGTAGAGAAAATCCTTGCCCAATAACCCGAACTTCCATAGCTGATACGCAATGTCCTTTCCGACGTACGTCACCGTCCCATTCGAGCGAACTATAATCTTGTCTTGCTCTCTTTCTTCGTCTTCCCTCTTCTCTGTGACCTCTGTGTTCTCCGTGCGCTCTGTGTTAGTTCCTGCTTTTTCTTCTTCCCACGGCAAAATCCAGCATCCCGCCATCTTCCCGCTAGTTGCCAGATGAATCGCGCCGGATTTTTTCAGCATTTCAAACGCGGTGTCCCAGAACTTCAGGTGCAGAATTTCGCTTTCGCGCGCCAGCAGCTCGTAGTGAATTTCCAACCGAGCCATGGTTCGCAGGTGACAACTTACAATCGTGTCTGCAACAACTTGCGCGACTTCGGCGTCTTCGCCGCGGTTTTCCTCGATGGACTTGAGAGTTTCGGCGCGAAGTTTGGCTGCTCTTTCCTTATCCTCCGCGAAAAAATTCGTCGCCTTGGCATATAAATCCCAGCAGTAGTAGTCGAACTTCGGCTCCCTCGCCAGCATCATCACGTTCGTTGCGGTTCTTTCCTCCATGCGCAGAAGACCGATCACCACGTCCGCAACCTGCACGCCGGTATTGTCGATGTAGTTTTGAATCTGTACGCGGTGTCCGGCATGGCGCAGGATTCGTACCATCGTGTCGCCCAGCACCGCATTGCGAACATGTCCGATGTGCGCCGCCTTGTTTGGGTTAATGCTGGTGTGCTCGACGATGATTTTCGCGCCGCGTGGGGTTTGCTGCGTTGCGTTCGCCTCTATTTGCGCGCTTTCCCAAAATACACCGCGATCGAAGTAGGCGTTCAGATACCCACCGCCGGCCACTTCGATGCGCGCAATTCCGTCAACTTTCGGGAAACTTGCGGCGATTTGCTGCGCGATTTGCCTGGGCGCTTTTTTCAGCTGCTTCGCGAGTTCGAAACACACCGGCGACGCAGCTTCTCCCATTTCGAGCTTCGGCGGCCGATCCAGCACAATCGTCAGCTCGGCGCCGTATTTTTCGCGGATGTGGCGCGCGAGGGTTTCGCGCAATCGGTTTGTCAGGACTTGGTACACGCGTCCTCAGTGAAAGCTAAGACTCGTATCGGAGCAAGCCAGTATAGGAGATGCTCCGTGTGAGGGTCAAAGATACCGGGACTTGGGCAAGCGGTTTGACACTCTTTGGCTGCGCCGATAGTATCAATCTCCATCGGGCGGAGAGACGATTTTGCGCGGGAGTCCCTGCCGTTCGGCGGTTTTTTCCATGAAACTCGCTTATTTCGATTGTTTTTCGGGCATCAGCGGTGACATGACGCTCGGCGCATTGGTGGACGCCGGGTGCGACGTGGAGCGTCTTCGCGCTGAGTTGCGTGCTTTGCAGGTTCCGGGATGGGAGCTTTCTGCGGAAAAAGTCTGGAAGAACGGGGTGGCCGCAACGCACGTCGACGTCAAGACCGAAGATCAGACCAAACACAGGTCTCTCAGCGTGATTCTTGAGATTTTGCGAAATTCGCAACTTGCCCCAGCGGTTCGCGAACGCGCCGCGGCGATTTTTGCGCGGCTGGGTGAGGCGGAAGCGCGCGTGCACGACGTGCCGCTCGAGAAGATTCATTTTCACGAAGTTGGCGCGGTGGATGCGATTGTGGACATCGTGGGCGCGTGCATTGGATTTCACGCGCTGGGCATCGAGAAATTCGCTTGTTCTCCGCTGAACGTTGGCGGCGGAACGGCAAAAATGGCGCACGGAATTCTGCCGGTGCCTGCACCAGCTACGGCAAATTTGCTGCAGGGGAAGCCGACTTACTCGAACGGCGTGCAAAGAGAACTCGTCACGCCCACGGGCGCGGCGATTGTTGCCACGCTTTGCGAATCGTTCGGGCCGCAGCCGGCAATGACCGTCTCGGCGATTGGTTACGGCGCGGGGACTGCTGATTTGGAGGGCCAGCCCAATGTGATGCGCATCATGATCGGCGAAGCAGCAGGAAAAACTGTTGAGGGCATCAACGAAGAGATTTCCGTGATTGAAGCGAATCTCGACGACATGAACCCGCAAATTTATGGCTACTTTCAGGAAAAAGCTCTGAGCGCGGGCGCGCTGGACGTTTACACGACTGCGGTGCAAATGAAAAAAAATCGGCCTGGCACTTTGCTTACGGTTTTGTGTAAACCGCAAGATACGAACGCGTTGATGTCCCTGATTTTCGCGGAGACGACTACGTTTGGCGCGCGCACCTATCGCGCACAGCGGCGCACACTGCCGCGCGAGTTCGTCAAGGTGTCTACCGAATTTGGCGACGTGCGCATCAAAGTTTCTCGTGTGAATGGTCGCATTATTCACGTCGCGCCGGAATATGAGGACTGCCGCAAGCTGGCGGTGGAGAAAGACGTGCCGCTGCAGCGGGTGATCAGCGAGGCGCTGCGGAGGTATGAGCGCGGGGAGTAACTACGCGGATTGAAACATTAAGTTATGTGGAATTAGCGCCTTAGGGGCGGGGTAGGGATCTATCTTGCCGCACGGATAGTCCACCATCTAGATGGTGGCTGCCATGTAGATGGCAAAACAAAGTGCTCTGTGCAGAAAAGTATCAGGTAAGCCTTGGGCGCCCGGTTCGTCAAACGGGAAATTTCCAGAAGTTCCTTCCATCCTTTAGAATGAATTAGGTTGAGAAGACGAATGCGTTTTGACGGACTCGCTTCGCGGGCACAGGATTCAGGCGGAATGCGAAGCGGAAGGTAATTTAGGTAAAACATGCCGGGGAAACCCAAATTTTATTTGACGACGCCGATCTATTACACGAACGGCTTGCCGCATATCGGCCACACGTATACGACGGTGGTGGCGGACGTGATTCGGCGCTTCAAGCGCATGCGCGGCTACGAGGTGGTGATGACCACCGGAACCGACGAGCATGGTGTGAACGTGGAGCGCGCCGCGAAGAAGGCGAATATTCCCGAGTCTGAATTCGTCGCGCGCATGGCCACGGAGTGGCGGGCGCTTTGGGACGAACTCGGGCTCACCGCCGAGGAATTCGTGCGCACGACAGACTTGCGACACGTGCGCACGGTGCAGTGGCTGTTCCGGCTTTGCCGCGAGAACGGCTACGTCTACAAAGGGCATTACACTGGACAGTACTGCATCTACGACAATGCGTTTGTGACCGACGCGAAACCTGGCGACAATTGTCCCGATTGCGGCCGGGCCACGGAAACCGTCACCGAAGAGAATTATTTCTTCAAGCTATCCGCGTTTGAAAAGCCCTTGCTCGATTTTTATCGCAAGAATCCAGACTTCATTCAGCCGGAATCGCGGCGCAACGAAATCGTTAGTTTCGTCGAAGGCGGGCTGAAGGATTTGAGCATTACGCGAACCACGGTCCGCTGGGGCATTCCCGTTCCTGGCGAAGAGCAACACGTTTTTTATGTTTGGTTCGATGCGCTCAGTGCGTATCTCAGCGCGGTCGGCGGTCCAGAATACGAAAAGCGCGGGATGTGGCCGGCGGATTTGCATCTCGTTGGCAAAGACATCATTCGTTTTCATACCGTTTACTGGCCGGCGTTTTTGATGGCGGCGATGCTACCGGTTCCGAAACAAGTGTGGGCGCACGGCTGGTTCTTGATGGATGCGGCGAAGATGAGCAAGTCCAAGGGCAACGTGGTGTTGCCGCGTCCGATAGCCAATATGCTCGGCATGGATGCGTTGCGGTACTTTTTGCTGCGCGAGGTCGTGTTCGGGCAAGACGGGAATTTCAGTTATGACGCGCTGGTGACGCGGTACAACAGCGACTTGGCGAATGGATTAGGAAATTTGGCGAGCCGGACGGCGGCGCTTATCGAGAAGAATTTCGGCGGCGAAATTCCCAAGCCCGCCGAGCGCAAGGTGCAGGACGAGGCGATTGCGAAGGAAACGCAAGCCGCGATTGGCGAAGTGCTTGAGAGCTATGAGAATCTGAGCTTCGCGCGGGCTCTGGAGAGCATCTGGAGCGTGATTGCGGTGGCGGACAAATACCTGACGACCGAGCAGCCGTGGGCGCTGGGGAATTCGGAGCAGGAGCAATCTCGGAAAGCGGCGATTCTGTGGACCACGGCGGAATTGCTGCGCATTGTCACGGCGCTGGCGCATCCGGTGTTGCCCGCGAGCACCGCCAAGATTTGGGCGCTTCTGGGCCTGGAGGGCGCGGTGAGTGCCGTTGAATTGGACGGATTGCGCTGGGGACAATTGGCTCCGGGAACGCAGATGGGGAAAGCGCAGACGTTGTTTCCGCGCGTCGAGAAAAATGAGGCGATAGAAAGGATTGAAGCGATGGCCAATGAAGAATTGAATCCGAAACCCGCGGTTGCACCAGCGGCGCCGAGCGCAACTGCTGCGGGAGCCGCGTCAGCGCCGCAAGCCGCGCCGGAGAAAATCGGCATTGAAGATTTTGCCAAAGTCGAGATGCGCGTGGGGCAGATCAAAACGGCCGAACGCATCGTCGGCGCGGACAAGCTGCTGAAGCTGACCGTCGATATCGGCACGGAGATTCGGCAGATTTGTGCCGGAATTGCGCAGTACTACGAGCCGGAGAAACTGATTGGCCGGAAGGTCGCAGTCGTGGTGAATCTTGCGCCACGGAAGCTTCGTGGAGTGGAGTCGAATGGCATGGTCATTGCTGCAGCGGTGGGCCCGGAAGGACGCCCCGTCCTCGCGGGCTTTCCCGACGAGGACGTGGAAATTGGGGCGCGGCTGAAATAGGTGGTCAATCTTTAGTCTTCAGTAAGAGCAAGCAGAAAATAGAAAAATGAAAATGGAAGATTGAGATCCGTGGCTATGGGTAGAGTGGTGGCGTCGGGGATAGCTTTTTCGGATTCTGACTGATGACTGAGAACTGAAACTGAAAACTACGAAAATGGGGCTGATTGATTCGCATGCGCACATTGATTTTCCGCAGTTTGCGGAGGATCGCGAAGCCATGCTCGACCGCGCGCGTGCCGCGGGCGTCGCGACACTGCTGGCGATTGGCACGGGGCCTGGACCAGAGAAACTCGATTCCGCGATTCCGTTTGCTGAGCAGCATGATTGGATTTTCGCGACAGTGGGGATCCATCCGCACGAAGCAAAGGAAGTGACGCAACCGCATCTGGACGAGATGGCGCGGCTCGCGAATCATCCCAAGGTGATTGCCTGGGGAGAAATTGGCCTCGACTATTATTACGACCACTCCCCTCGCGAGGCACAGCAGAAAGTCTTTCGCGAACAAATGGCGCTGGCGCGGCAGGCGGAGCTACCGATCATTATTCATTGCCGCGACGCGTGGACAGATTGTCTGAACATGCTGGAGCAATACTGGAAACCGACCGGTCTCGGCGGCATTTTGCATTGCTTCAGCAGCACCCTAGAAGATGCGCAGCGCGGAATCGAGATGGGGTTCCTGATTTCCTTTGCGGGAAATTCGACGTATCCGAAAGCGCAGAATCTGCGCGACGTAGCGAAAGCTTTGCCGCTGGAGAAACTTTTGATCGAGACGGATTCTCCGTACCTGGCGCCGCAGCCGTTTCGCGGCAAGCGCAACGAGCCCGCCTACGTCGCGGAAGTAGCGCGCACGCTTGCGAGTGTGAGAAACTTGTCGCCGGACGAACTAGCCGCGGCGACTGCGGAGAATTTTCGGCGGCTGTTTCGTCTCGCCCGGCCGCAAATTTCCACGGCCGTCGAGTCCCGAACTTAGATGCAGGCCAGGAGGAAGGCCATCGCGCTGCTGACGGCGAAAGAGATTTTTGATCTGGTCCGCGACGATCTCGCTCTGGTTGAGGAAGAGCTCGCGCGGCAAAGCGACACTGCTTTCCCAGCCGTTTCGGAGATCACCGCATATTTGCTGGGTGGAGGCGGGAAGCGGCTGCGCCCCGCGCTGCTGCTGCTTTCCGCGAGCTACGCCGGGCGACGGGACCGCAGCGCGATCCGGCTTGCTGCTGTGGTTGAATTGTTGCACAGTGCGACGCTGATTCACGATGACGTGATTGACAGCGCCGGAACGCGGCGCGGCCGGCCTTCCGCAAATGCGAAGTGGGGCAACCATCGCAGCGTGCTTACCGGTGACTGGCTGTACATGCAGTCGTTTCAGATGGCGCTGGAAGAACGCAATTTCCGCATTTTGGATATTCTGATCGACCTGACCCAGAAAATGGTGGAAGGCGAACTGATCCAACTTGAAAAAATTGGCCGCATCGACGTGACGGAAGAAGACGCGCTGCGCCTCGCGACCTACAAGACGGCGTGCTTGTTCAGCGGTTGCGCGCGGCTGGGTGCGGTGCTTGGCGGGTTGCGGGGCGCGGAAGAAGAAGCGCTCGCAGATTATGGGCGCTACGCAGGGCTGGCGTTTCAACTTGTCGATGATCTTCTGGATTTTACGGCTTCGGCGGAGCAACTTGGGAAGCCCGTATTGAGCGATTTAATTGAAGGGAAAGTGACCCTGCCACTTATTTATGCTATGGAGAACGGGCACCGGGAAGCTCGGGAACTCGTGGCGCGAGTGCTGGCAGAACAGGAATTCAAGTCGGTGCGGCCGGAAACGATTGTGTCATTGGTGCAGGACTCCGGCGCGCTTGTCCGGGCGCGGAACCTTGCTCAGGATTACGCGCAGCGCGCCAAGACCTGCTTGAATGGACATTCAAATTCGGAGTACGCGCGGGCGCTGGCCACGTTACCGGATTTTATTTTGCAGCGCGAGAATTAGAGAAGTTCACATCCGACAGTTGACAGTTCACCGTCAAAGTCGAAGAGTTGAAAGTTAAAAGTCGAAGCAAGAGTGTTTTTGGTTTTGGGACGTAGCGTGCCGAGATTGGGCCCAGCGGGCCGCGCCGCTACGGAAGAGTTTCCTACCGGAAATTGGTTTTCACTGGACACTATGCTTCCATTCAAATTGGTTTACCACGAGTGCTACGATTTGAATCTGGGCCCGCACGTTTTTCCTTCGCAAAAATTCAAGCTCATTTACGAAATGCTTTTGCGCGAAGGCCTTGCGACCGAAGAAGATTTTCTGCGGCCAGGCGCGGCGAGCGATGAGGACATTTTGCGAGTGCACACACGCGAGTGGGTGCGCAAGTTGAAGACGGGCACGCTCACGGCGAGCGACGTGATGAAGCTGGAAGTTCCGTACTCACCGGAATTGGTTGAGGCAGTCTGGCTGGCGGCAGGCGGAACAATTTTGGCAGCCCAATCGGCTTTGCGTGACGGGTTCGGTTCGAATCTCAGCGGAGGGTTTCATCACGCGTATCCGGGGCACGGCGAAGGATTTTGCGCGATTCATGACGTTGCCGTGGGGATTCGAAAGCTACAGGCGGACGGCGCGGTGAAGAAAGCGATTGTAGTGGATACAGACGTGCACCACGGAAACGGCACGGCGGCTATCTTTCGAAACGATCCCACGGTGTTCACGCTTTCCATCCATCAGGAGAACAACTATCCCGCGCACAAGCCGGCTTCGAGCGTAGACCTGAACATGGAAGACGGTGTTGAAGATGAGGAGTATCTCGGGGCTTTGCTGCCCGCGGTGCGGCGGGCACTGGATGAGTTTCAACCGGAGATTCTCTTCTATGTTGGAGGCGCCGATCCGTATTGCGAAGATCAGCTTGGAGGGCTGGCGTTGACGAAGGAAGGCCTAAAACGGCGCGATCAGGAAGTGTTTGAAGAAGCGCGGCGCCGCGGAATCCCTGTCGTGACGACGCTGGCAGGGGGATACGCGCGCCGCGTGGAATACACCGTTCGAATTCACGTCAATACCATCCTCGCAGCGCGGGACGTGGCGCTGGCATTTCCGACGGCGTCGGCTGCACGAAACTGATAGACTCCTTCCTCACAAAAGTTTCAGTCCCTTGAGACCGAGAGGAGTGTCCATGAATTTCTCGAGGAGGAGCAGCCGTGTGTTTCTGACTCTGCTGATCGCAAACATGATTTTTGCGGCCCCGGGGTGGCCGCAAGCTCCCGCGACGCCCGCCAAGAAGCTGAAGATTTACATTTCCGTGGATATGGAAGGCGTCGCGGGCGTGGTCACAGCGGATCAACTGGTCCCGTCGGGATTTGAATACGAACGCTTCCGGCGCTTTATGACCAATGAGACGCTGGCGGCGGTGCAAGCGGCAAAGGAAGCCGGGGCTAGCGAAATTGTCGTGAGCGATTCTCATGGAAATGGGGAGAATCTGCTCATCGAGCAATTTCCAAAGGACGCACAAATCGTGCGCGCGTGGCCTCGCCATGGAGGAATGATGGCGGGAATCGATTCCACGTTTGACGCGGCGCTGTTTGTCGGTTATCACGCCTCGACGACGAATCCAAAGGGAGTGCGCGCGCACACCTTTTCGAGCGCGCATCTGGCGCTGGTTGCGCTCAATGGGAACGCGGTAACCGAGGGAGAGTTCAACGCCGCGTATGCTGGGGCGTTGGGAGTGCCAGTAGTGTTTGCGTCGGGAGACGATGCGGCGACGCAAGAACTGAAGGCGCGTCTGGGAAATATCGAGATTGCGGAAACGAAGAAGTCGCTTGGGTTTCATTCTGCAGAAACCATCACGCCGGAGGCTTCCTGCGAGAGAATCGCAGCGGGAGTGAGAGCCGCGCTGCACCGGTTGCCCGAATTCAAACCGTATGTGTTGAAGACGCCGATTACGCTGGAATTGACGTTCAAGAACTACACGCCAGCGGAAATCTTGAGCTACTTGCGGGCGGTGCAACGGGTGGATTCGCACACGATTCGATTCGTGGGAAAAGACATGGCGGAAGTAGATGATTTCGTCGAATTCGTGGACAACTACAACGCCGATCTCACTCCGTAGCGGAGCAGAAAATCACTGAGCGGGCGGCGGATTGGGGAGAGCACGTTGGACAGCCGCGGAAAGGTCATGCTCGAAGGTGTCAGGCTCAAAGCCGTTTGAACGAAAGGCAATTTTGCCGTCGCGGCCCACGACAATGACGGTGGGGAAAGAATCAACCGAGAAAAGCCGGTCGAGGCCGTCGGCGTACACAACTTCGGTATGGGGTTTGGCTTTCTGCAGGTAAGGACCGACCAGAGTTTCATCTTCGTCGCAGTTTACGGACAGGAAGAGCGCTCCTGCGGTCGCCTGGAATTCCGCGGCGACTCGAGCAAAAAGTGGCTCAAGAGCGTGGCAAGGACCACACCAAGTGGCCCAGAAATTTACTACCACAACTTTGCCTTTGGTGTCTTTCAAAGGATAGGGCGTGCCGTCGAGGGCTTTGCGTAAAACAAAGTCGGAAAACTCGTGGATGCCTGCATTCCGCCGAACGGCGGCCGGCGCGGCGGATTTGGCGACGTCATCAAAAGTCTGAAGCAGATACTCGCCCAGACCGTTTTCAGAACCGTGAGCGAGGCGCCAGACATTGCCGAGTTTCCTGCGAATGTCGCGGCGCCCGGTGTTGCCATTGACGGATTCCGACAATGCAAACGCGCGGGCGTATTGCTGGATGGCGGTGTTCAAGTCTTTGTTTAATTCGGCGATTTCGCCAAGCTGTTCGGCGGCGTTGGCGCTTGGCAAAATCGCGTAACTCGCTGTGAAGTCCTGTTGAGCCGCCGAAGTATCTTTCAACTTCAGTTCTAACCTTCCGCGCAGGGCCAGCACGGACATGCGGTCGCGTTTTTTTTGTTGAGCCCATTCCTCCGTAGAGATGCGCGGTGATTTTTCGCTGGGAGAGGTGCCCTCGACCATAGTGAGGACGCGGCCAGAATAGCTGACGGCACGCCGGAGGCCAGCTTCGTCGCCCTGCTGCTCGAGGAGCTGAATCGCGAGGATGGTGATGGAGACATCTTCGGGATTGAGGGAAACAATGCGCTCCGCGTAGTCGGCAGCGCGCGCGGAATCTTTCAACTGCAAACTCGCTTCCACGAGCGCACGGTAAATCTGAGAACGCTGGGGAGAGGCAGGATATTTCTTCAAATAGTCTTCGAGATTGCGAACCAGAGAGGCGCGATCGTTTCCCGCATCGCTCAAAGCCATCTGAAGTTCCTCTTCGGGGGAGGGTGGTTTGGCCATTTGCGGGGACTTTGAAGAGCCGGATTTGGGAGTTTGGGCAGGAGGCTGCTGGCTTCCCTGGGGTTGAACATCGGTTTGGGCGCGAGCCGGAGACGAAAAGGCCGCCAGGAGAAGGACAGAGATTGCACCAAGAGAAGAGCGGTGAAGCACCATGGGTGAAGATTTTAAGCGTAACGAAAGGAAATGTCGCCATCGGGAAAGAAGCGAAGCTGGTGCCAGATTGGAAGGTCTAGGAAGGGACCCGACAGACTTAGCTCGGGCCGCTGACCCGGATTTCGCCAGAAACGGTGTGGACTTCGACGCGGCCACCGCCGCTGCCCACGTGAGCGCGGAGCGAATGCTTGCCCTGTTCTTCGATCACGATGGGGATGTCGGCGCGGATTTCTCCTGAGACGGCCTCTGCCGAAAGATGAAAATTTGCAGATGACGGAACGCTAAACTGCACTCCGCCGGAAACGGTCTTCAGCTCCCAATAACTGTTGCCGGAGGGATTCCCCTGAACGAAGACGCGGCCCGAGGCAGCGTCCGCTTTTACGTCGCTGGAAGCACCGCGAATCTCCACCTCGCCGCTGGTCGTGTCAGCATTCACGCGGCCCCCTGGTTGGGTCACACGAATGGTGCCGGCAATGGCGTTGACCTGCACATCGCCCTTCACATTCGAAACAGCGACGCTGCCTGAAGCACTGGAAACGCGAACATCGGTACCGATGTCACTGGCAGAAACGGAGCCGCTAGCCGTAGAAAGTTGAGCATCGCGATCGATGTGTTCGACGCGAATCGTGCCGGAGGCCGCTTTAAGTTTGACAGGGCCGCGGACGTTGCGAATGGTCTGAGCGCCGGAAGCAACGGAAGTGTTGACTTCCGTGTCATGCGGGACCTGAATGGTGTAGGAGATGGAAATGTTGCGCACGTGCGAGAAATCTTTGCCGATGGCAATAGTGTCGCCGCGCTGCTCGACGGGAGGATTGGCGAGAGTGTCGTCGAGGCGCTTTTGCGGATTGTCGAAGCCCATGCCGGAGGCGCGCACGTCGCCGTGAACGTGTACTTTGCCGTCCGTGCTGCCGGTGATATTCACGTCGCCCGCGGCGTTGTTGAGCTCGATGCGAAGAGGTCCGGTCACATTGTAATCGCGGTCGAAACCGCCGCGGACCGCCGGCCCGGTAGCGCATCCCGCAAAGGCAGTCACGGCCACAAGAAGCACTAAAGACTTGCCGAGATTGCGGTAGCGAATCATTCCTCCTCCAAACGAGCCGTCGACTGCGATTTCACCTTCCTAATTACGACTACGCAAAAACAGGGAATTATGTTCCCGCAGCCGCCTTGCCGGATTGCGGCAAAGAGGGTGCCAAGGTCTCATTGAGCGAACCTTGGCGATAGCCTTGAAGATCCAACGTGACGTAAGCGAAGCCGGCGGATTTTAGTCGCTGCGCAATGAGTGTCGCCATTGGAGGAGAAAAAGCGCGAGGCATTTCGTCCGGCGCGATTTCGACGCGGGCGAGATTTTCGTGAAGGCGTACACGGAATTGACGGAATCCCAGTTCGCGCAAAGCGGCTTCGCCGCGCTCGACAAGTGCGAGCCGTTCGGGAGTGACTTCGGTGCCGTACGGCAAGCGAGAAGCGAGGCAAGCGGAGGCTGGACGATCCCAGGTTGGAAGGCTGGCGCGACGAGACAGTTCGCGGATCTCGACCTTGATGAGGCCGGCATCGAGCAAGGGCGCGAGGACTTGGTGTTCGGAGGCAGCACGATGACCCGGACGAAAATCGAGCGTATCGTCGGCGTTTACGCCGTACGCGACAGCGGCAAAACCTCCCGCTGCAGCCAGACGGTCCAGAACGGAGAACAACTCGTCTTTGCAGAAATAACAGCGGTCCGGGCCGTTGGCGCGGTAAGAAGGATTTTCCAGTTCTTGCGTCTCGATGAATTCATGGCGCAAAGTGAACCTGGCGACGAATCCCTCGACCATTTGTTTGTCGTGAGAAGAGAAACTGGGAGAAAGCGCAGTGACGGACAAAGCCCGATGGCCGAGAGCGCGGTCGGCGGCCCACGCGAGATACGCCGAGTCAGCACCTCCCGAGAGAGCGACGATAAGCGAGGGGAGATGCTTAAGACGCGAAAGCAAGGTCCGCTCTTTTTCCTCCAAACGGACCGGGGAGTTTTCTGTGACCCGCAGCTGAATCAGGTTACTCATGTTAGCGGAGAGTATAGCGCAGAGCGAACCAATGATGCGCAGTTGCAGCGGAGGAACTCACTTGAAATCCAGAAGGACATCCACAGTGGCTTTTTCAGGGTCGGTTTGGAGCCAGTGCCCAACGTTGTCGTAATGAAGGGGAAGTTCACCGAAGATCTGGGCTTGATGGAGCTTCAGCTTGGTCAGAATTTCCTCGTATTTGATTTTGTCGAAGATGTCACCAGGAGCAATAGGCCAGGCTGCGCGGAGCTTCCGTTCGGCGGCAGGAGAGATGCCGGTCAGAATCATTTTGCCGAAGCGATATTGTAGACCCTCCTGAACCGTTACGGTGTAGGAGATGGTGTGCGCTGTTTCGTCAAAGGAGGCCACGGGATCGAGTTTGGCGTCAAGATAGCCGTGACGGGCGCACTCTTCGCGAATGCGGTCCCAGCCTGCTTCGACTTGCAGGCCGTTGGCAACGTCACCGGGTTTAAGAGCCACTAGGCCGTTTAGAGTGAACTCCGACAAGACGACATTTCCTGTCCAATGGACTTCCTTCCAATGGTAGACCGAGCCAGGGGTTATGGGCACGAAGACGGGAATTTGTTGCGGTAGCTTTTTAGTCGGAGGGCCACTCAAGCGAATTTCCGGCGGGCCGAGCTTGGCGTGCAAGTAGCCCTGCTGCAAGTAGACGGGGCGAATCGCTTCGGTTAGAAAAAAATCGATGGCTATGCGGGAATAAGGTTTGCCTAAGATTTCGGAGAGGTGTTGCTGGACGACTTTGGAGGAAGAAAGAGAAGGATCGCCGAATTGGATGATCGCGATGTGAAGCTCCGCGCCCTCCACATGGAATTGCTGGACGTTGCCTTCCCCAAGCGGATTGCCAGTCACAGAGTGTTCGAGAGTGACCTGCAAGTTGTGCGAGGCAATTAGCTCTTTGATTGCGTCGGCCGCTTGATCGACGACCGAGCCGCCCTCGGGAAGAGTTCCATCAAAGAAGGGAAGCTTTTTGCGGATAGCGTCAGCAAGCTCCGAGTCGGCAAACCACGGAATGTTGTCGAAGTAGGCGGGGATGCGAGGAGCTTCCTGGACATGATAGTTCGCGATGACGCCGGTACGCGTCTGAAAGTTGTAGCTGACTTTAGCGAAGAGGCCCGATTGAACAAGCTTGTCCGCGGCAGTTTGAAGATCGGCGCGCCCTACCTGAGAGCCGACGACAAGGCCGGTGAGGGCGACCACCTGCTCTTCGGATAAAAGCTTTTGGCCATCTGCATGAACTTCACGCAGCGCCGCAGTTTGATTGTCCGGAGATTGCGCAGAGACAGCGATTGCCGCAACGGCCATTAGGAAGAGGAGGGAAGCAGGCCCTAAGCAAAAACGGCGAAACATGTATTTATATTAGCCGAAAAACGGCTGTGCTACTCGACGGTGACGGACTTCGCGAGATTGCGCGGCTGGTCGACGTCGCAGCCGCGGCGCACAGCGATGTGATAGGCGAGCAGTTGCAGCGGAATGATTTCAAGAAGCGGCGCGAGGATTTCCGGAGCGGGAGGCAGCTCGATGATGTGGTCGGAAACCTTGCGCGCGAGTTGATCTTTTTCAGTGGCAATGGTGATGACAATGCCGTCGCGCGCCTTTACTTCTTGTATGTTGGAAACGCTTTTTTCGTAGCGAGTGACCGACTCAGGATCGTTGTCATCGCGCGTGGCAAGAACGACGACCGGCAGATTTTCGTCAATCAGTGCGTTGGGGCCGTGTTTCATTTCGCCCGCGGGATAGCCTTCGGCGTGAATGTAGGAGATTTCCTTGAGCTTGAGAGCGCCTTCAAGGGCGATAGGGTAGTGGATGCCGCGGCCAAGGTAGAGAAAATCGGTAAAGCGGAAAAATTGGCGGGCAAGAGATTCGTAGAAGCCGGATTCGTCGGCTTGAAGAATCATTTCCATTTTGTGGGGGATGCGTGTGAATTCGAGCATGAGGTTGCGGGCTGCATCCTTGGAGAGTTTTCCGCGGACCTGGCCGAGGTAGGAAGCAAGCAGAAGCAGCGCAGTGAGTTGGGCTGTGAACGCCTTCGTGGACGCGACTCCGATCTCCGGACCAGCATGGGTGGGAATAGTGCCAAGGGCCTCCCGCGTAACCATCGAGCCGATGACGTTGCAGATTGCCAGCGTCGGTGAGCCTTTGAGCTTAGCTTCGCGCTGCGCAGCCAAGGTGTCGGCAGTTTCCCCAGATTGGCTGATGCAGACGGTCAGTGTCTTCGAATCGATGATGGGATCGCGGTAGCGGAATTCGCTGCCGTAGTCGACTTCGACGGGCAGGCGGGCCAGGCGCTCGATCATGAACTTTGCGGCGAGACCGGCGTGCCAGCTCGTGCCGCAAGCGACGATGCGAACCTGGTCAAACTCGCGAAACTGCTTTTCGGTGATTTGCATTTCGTCGAGGAAGACTTTGCCCGTATCTTGGGAAATGCGGCCGAGAAGCGTGTCGCGAACGGCGCGCGGCTGCTCAAAAATTTCCTTCTGCATGAAATGCTTATAGCCGCCTTTTTCCGCCATGATGGGGTCCCAGGCCACGTGATGCGCGGGACGCTGGACGGGGCTGCCGTCGTGGTCCATGACGCGCACGCCTTGGGCGGTGAGGACAGCGATGTCACCATCTGCGAGAAAGAAAATTTCGCGGGTGTGCTGGAGAAGGGCCGGAATGTCGCTGGCGACGAAATATTCACCTTCGCCCAGGCCGATGACAGAAGGAGGGCCAAGCCGGGCCGCGACGATTTTCTGGGGATCGCGCGCTGAAAGAAAAACAAGGGCGTAGATGCCCCGGAGTTCTTTCAACGACCGGCGGACCGCTTCCTCAAGCGGAACGCCTCCCTGAGAGTTTTTTTCGACCAGATGAGCGACGATTTCTGTGTCGGTTTCTGTTGCGAATTTGTGACCTTCTTTTTGCAGCTTTTCCTTGAGTTCGAGGTAGTTTTCGATGATTCCGTTGTGGACGACAACGATTTGTCCGGTGCAGTCGCGGTGCGGATGAGCGTTTTCTTCCGTCGGCCGGCCGTGAGTGGCCCAGCGGGTGTGGCCGATGCCATAGGTACCTTCGAGGGGAGAGTTTCCGATGATTTCTTCGAGGTTGCGAAGCTTTCCGGGAGCGCGACGGATTTCAAGTTTGCCGGAACCGTTGACTACGGCAATGCCTGCGGAATCATAGCCGCGGTACTCAAGTTTGCGAAGGCCCTCGATGACGACGGGGACAACTTTCTTGGGCCCGATATAGCCGACAATTCCACACATGGAAGGGTCTCCAAGTTATTTTCTAGCAGCGTAGCACGCCCTTTGGGTTTCCACCTAAATTCGTGGTTGCGTGGCGCGAAAACGGATACTGAGGTAGCGGACTATCGTGCTGTCAGTTCGTAAGTCGTTAGCCTGTCCTGAGGATCAAAATGAAACGTCACGCTGGCGGTAATCGGCTTCAGCGTTTCCGTATCGACGTGGTGGATCGTGGCCGTAATGGTTTTGGGGTCCGCGGCATTTTCAATCGGAAAGCCTTGCGAGTTCAGATAAAGGATTACGCGTGGTTTGGGTGTGCCCGCGGGCAACTGAGAATCGAGCATTTCGTCAATCTGGCGCAGGCGTGGGTCGGAAGTGTGGCCACTTTGACTGCAGCCTGCGGCCGAAAGCAGCGCGACAATGGAGAACAGAATTAAGCCAGCCGATAAATAAACGGGTCTTCCAGGGAGCGAGGGCGAATTTTTCATGAGGGAAGCTTCTCAGTCCACGATTTCAAAACGATATTCTTCTATGACTGGATTCGTAAGGACTTCTTTCGAGATGCGCTCAAGTTGTTGCTGTGCTTCGTCGCGGCTCCAGCCATTGAAGTCCAGAACAAAGAATTTTCCCTGGCGAACATCTTTCACTGCGCCGTAGCCCAGACCGGAAAGAGCGTGCTGTATCGTTTGCCCTTGAGGATCAAGAACAGTTCGCTTTGGCATTACCCAGACATGTGCTTTCATGGCGACAGTATAACATTGCGGCACGGTGCCTCATGCACCGGCCTTGCCTGAAATGGGAACGAAGGCGTGATCGAAGCTCATTTGGACAATGCGCTCAAGCTCCTCTTCCTGCAAACCCATGCGCGAAGCGTTGGAATATTCCTCTTCGAGAGTCGTGTGAAACATGGCCGGGTCGTCGGTAGAGAGCACAACCGGAATGCCGCGGCGGAAGAGTACCGGCAAGGGATGATCTTCGATGCGAGCACTTTCGCGGCGGAGTTGCCGGGCGAGAGCGCCGGTTTTGAGATTGCTGCCAGGACAGATTTCGAGAGGAATTTTCCGCTCCGCGAGAAGCTCCATTAAAGCGGGATCGTGAATGGCCGCAATGCCGTGACCGATTCGCTCCGCTCCAAGGAGTTCAATGGCTTCACGAATTTTGTCCGGGCCGCCAATTTCGCCGGCGTGAATTAGGGCATGGAATCCAAGTTCGCGAGCGCGATCGTAGACGGGGCGAAAATCCTTAGTGGCAACACTCATTTCGTCGCCACCAATGCCAAAGGCTACAATCGCACTGGAATTGCATTCTTTTGCGGATTCGACAACGGCCATGGCGGCTTCCGGGCCGAATTGCCGGACGGCATCAAAGATCCAGCGGAAGCGGAGGCCGCGGCGTTCGAATGGCTCGGTGGCGCGAAGCACGGCTTCAAAATTCGCTTGGGGCTGCTGCTTTCTCAGCAGCATTATGCCAACGGACAAAGTTACTTCCGCATAAGCGACTTTTTGCGCGAGCAGTTGTTCCGCAAGATTCTCGGCGACTAGGGCATAGTCGCGAGGCTCACGCAAGAATGACGTGACCCACTTGAAGGCCTCGATGAACCCCGGAAAGTTGCTGTAAGCGTACCGTTGGCGCACTTCTTCCTCGGCCAAAGCGATACCGTGACAGGCTGCGAGAGCACAGATTGTCGCAGGAGTGATAGAGCCTTCGAGATGTAAATGCAGTTCCGCTTTCGGGAGAGAGGCGATGCGCGGAGAAAGCGGAGGCGGTTTCATCCGGAGGCGATCAGTGCGGCAAGGCGGGCCGACCGGCGTTGTTCCAAGCCGTGAGCCAATACGAGCCGACGTCCGTGGCAGCGTCGGAGAGTTGCCGAATCAATATGGCGGCTGCCTGATTGTAAAAGCGGTCGTAATACTCGTCGGTATAGGAATTTTCGCCGCGCAGAGCACTGCGGTCCGCAACTAGAATGTTTTCGAGCCAACTGTGAGACCGCAGACAGGCTTCAAAGGCGTAGTCCGTCGGATCGCTAATGAATGCGGCATCGTTCGGACGCATGGGGAAAAACGAGGCGTAGCGCTCAATGAGCGTGGAACCGAACCGGTCCTGAATTCCCGTCTGGCCACTGAGGTGGCCGTCAAAGTTATCTGTAGTGTTGAAAGGATCGTGTGTTTCCGCAACATAATTCGCGAGGATAGCCGCATCCAGCCGCACTTCTTCCCATTTGCCGGCCTTCAAAGCTTCAGTGAGCTTTTCGCTGTAGACGCCCACCTGCCAAGGAAGAAGACCGTTTGCATCCAGCCTGGGTTTCCCAAACTTCGTGAGAGCGGCCTTGTAGTCGCGGGGAAGCGCACCAAACGGAAAACGGCCGTATTTGTCGAGGGCGATGAAATGATTGCGGCGCTCGGCAGGGGTTTTTGCGACGGAATCGAGCGGATCAGTCACATGTTGTACTAGCAGCGCGCGGTTTGATTCGAAGAAGCCACGGAACTCGGGAGGAAGAGTAGCGAGCGTATCGACGGCTTTGTTTACGATCAGGCGCTGCCCATTGCGGCCCCAGGCTTGAGCGCAACGCGGAAAGGCCAGCAGAGCCACTGTCGCGCACAAAATGATTGCGCGTGGGGACAGCGTCTTTGGAAGCTTCCTATTCATGCTGTGACTTCCTCAGTCCGCTGCGGTTACTGCCAAAGCGCTCCGCTTGCGGCTATACAGGAAGTAAATGACCAGACCGATTGCCAGCCACACAAAGAAGCGAATCCAATTTTCCAGCGTCAAGCTGGCCATAAGCAAGAGGCAGGTGAGAACCGAAAGAACCGGCAAGTAAGGCACAAGCGGAACCCGAAAACCGCGTGGCCGGTCGGGCTGGGACTTCCGCAAGATCAGAACAGCGATAGCGACAAGCAAGAAGGCAAACAGCGTCCCGATGTTGGAAAGATCCGCCAGAGTTCCAATATCAAAGATGCCCGCGGGAATCCCGACAAAGATTCCTGCGACCCAGGTGGCTACGTGCGGGGTGCGGAACCGCTTGTGCACTTTCGAGAAAGCGCCGGGGAGAAGGCCGTCGCGAGACATCGCGAACCAGACGCGGGCCTGGCCAAGCTGGTAGACGAGAAGGGAAGAAATCATGCCCATCAAAGCGCCGACGGTCACCCATTGCTGAAGGCGGTCTAGGCCGATGTTGTGCAACGCCGTTGCGACGGGCGCGGCGTCGCCTTTGAAGATGTGAAAGGGCTGTATGCCAGTCAGAACAACCGCAACGCCGACGTAAAGCGCAGCGCAAATGAGCAGCGACGCCATGATGCCCATAGGGAGGTCGCGCTTGGGGTTCTTGCATTCTTCTGCCGCTGTCGAGACGGAATCGAATCCGATATAGCTGAAGAACACAATAGCGCCGCCGGTCAAAACACCTTGCCAGCCGTTGGGCATGAAGGGGTGCCAATTGATTGGCTTGATGTACTTCGACGCAAACAAGATGAAGAGAAAAATGGCGATTAGCTTGATGCCGACCATGACGGTATTCGCGCCAGCGGACTCTCGGATGCCCAGGACGAGCAAAATCGTCAGCAGCATCACAATCAAAAAGCCGACAAGGTTGAAGTGCGGCGCCCAGCCGGTTGCCGGTGTGTATGCAGGAGTGCTTAATGCGACAGGAAGGTGAATTCCAAAGGTTTCCAGGAGGCTGTCGATGTATGCAGAAAAGCCGACGGCCACTGCCATGTTGGAGACGGCGTAATCGAGGATCAAATCCCAGCCGATAATCCAAGCGACCAGCTCGCCGAGAGTCGCATACGTGTACGTATAAGCGCTGCCGGCAATGGGAATCATCGAAGCCAATTCCGCGTAACAGAGTCCGGCAAACCCACAGACGACGGCCACGAGGAAAAACGATAGAGCGATTGCGGGGCCTGCGCCAGGGCGGCCGCTGATTCCAGTGGCGTGCATCCCGTGAAATAGGACGTCCAGGACTGGAGCCTTCAGAATCGAGGGATACTGGACTTCTTCTCCGGCCGCGGCGGTGCCGGTGAGCACGAAAATGCCTGTCCCAATGATGGCTCCAATACCGAGCGCTGTAAGCGTGACCCAACCGAGTGTTTTCTTTAGGCGCTTTTCGGGGTTTTCTGAATCGGAAATCAGCTGGTCAATGTCTTTGCAGCGGAAGAGTTGTGATCCCACTCATCTTCTCCGATCTCGGCCGGGAGAACCGGCGGAGTTTCATCGCCCGATGCTGTATTGAGGAGTAAGAGCGAGCCTCAATGTACCCCGAGAAGGTCCGCGGCGCAACAAATTGGTGGCCCAGCGTTTCTAGCAGTTGCCGCGTCCGTCAGGCCTGTTCGAGCTGGGCGTAACGCTCGATGAACTTCTTGGTGCCGCGCCCGGGAAAGCTCACGGAGACGCGGCGGTCGTCATCGTCTCCTTCGACGCCGACGATCGTGCCGACTCCATAACTTGGATGACGCACTTTCCGTCCAAGCATGGGATTTGCGTCGCCGCCCCGTTTGGCCGCAGGCCGGGAAAAGGAGCTTGCGGTGGCTGATCGCCGGGGAGCCGCGGCGGGTTTTTGTTCGCCACGTACGCGGCGAAGGAATTCTTCGGGAGAGTAAGAATACTCGGGATCCGGTTCATAACGGCGTGTTTCGCCAATTTCCGCCATGGAGCCGCGCGCGGTCTCGACGAGGTGACCGGGAATTTCCGCGAGAAAGCGCGAAGGAAGGGAAGCACGCAACTGCTGCTCGTTACCGAAGACGCGGCGGTATAACGCACGCGTCAGAGTCAGGGATTTACGGGCGCGCGTCATGCCCACGTAAACGAGCCGGCGCTCTTCTTCGATTCCTTTGTCTTCGTTGGTTGAGCGGCTGTGAGGGCAAATGCCATCTTCCATACCCGTGAGAAAAACGTGATCGAATTCGAGCCCCTTCGTGCTATGGAGAGTGATCAGAGTGACGTGTTGTTTGCTGTCGTATTGATCGGCGTCGCTCACCAGGGCCGCCGCATCTAGGAAATCGGCAAAAGTCTCGCCAGCCTCCATGCTCTCGGCAACGGCACGAGTGAGTTCTTCGAGGTTTTCGATCCTGGCCACATCTTCAGGTGTGTTGCGATCTTTCAGCATATCCATATAGCCAGTCTCTTCGAGTACCGCACGCAAGAAATCCGCAGGCTCTTTAGAGGAGAGAGCTTCCTGAAGTTTGCGGATTAGTTGTTGGAAAGCACGAAGCGGCGCGATAGCGCGGCCTGTCGACGCACCAGCGACGAGCTTTTCAATTGCTGCCCACAGCGCAGAACCGTCAACTCGAGCGGTTTCGCGAAGAGTATCCACGGTGGTTTTACCGATGCCGCGCGGCGGGACATTCAAGACGCGCTGGAGCGAGATGTCGTCTTCCGGGTGCATGGCTAAGCGAACGTAGGCTAAAACGTCTTTGACTTCCGCGCGGTTGTAGAAGCTGAAGCCGCCGACCAGTTTGTAACGAAGGCCACGGCGACGGAAGACCTCCTCAAAAGCGCGAGACTGGAAATTGGTGCGGTATTCGACGGCACAGGTCTGATCCGAGTCGTCATTTTGGATGCGTTCCAGTTCGCCCGCCACGAATTCTGCTTCTGCCTGGGCATCTCGCGCCTCGAAATACTTGAGATTTATCCCCTCGCCCTTTTCTGCGCTCAGCGACTTGCCCAACCGCTCCGGATTGTTGGCAACGACGGCGCCAGCGGCATCAAGAATATTCTGTGTGGAACGGTAGTTGCGCTCCAGTTTGATGACACGCGCATTCGGGAAATCGCGTGAAAAATTCAACAAAATCGAGAGATCCGCCCCTCGCCATCCGTAGATGGACTGGTCTTCGTCTCCGACGACGCAAACGTTTTGCTTTGGTCCTGTGAGCAGCCGCAGCAAATCGTACTGAACGCGGTTCGTATCCTGATATTCGTCCACGTGGATGTATTGGAAGAATGACTGCCACTTCTGGCGCGTGACCGGTGAATCGCGTAACAAACGCGCGGAACGAAGTAGTAAGTCGTCGAAGTCTACGGCCTTGCTTTCGTGTAAGAGCTTTTCATAGGCACTGAACACGTCGGCGGTCTTGCGTCCGTCTTGGCTAAACGCTTCAGCGCGGACCTGCTCGGGAGTCTTGCCATGATTTTTGGCGTAACTGATCTGGCTAAGTATATTGCGAGGTGTCAGGTCATCCGCATCGATCTGGAGCTTCGCCATGGCCAGCTTCACAGCGGCAATTTGGTCGTCATCGTCGTAGATTGCGAAGTCACGCGGCAGGCCTGCGGCAGAAGCTTCACGCCGGAGCAGCCGAGCGCAAAAGGAATGAAACGTGGAGACCCAAGGCTGCGTGGGAGGGACTCCTGCGCGCAGAAGCAAGTCCGTCACTCGATTGCGCATCTCTTCCGCGGCCTTGTTGGTGAAGGTTACGGCTAGGATGGCCTCGGCAGGCACTCCCGTGGCGATGAGGTTTGCCATGCGGTAGGTGATGGCGCGAGTCTTCCCGGTGCCGGCGCCTGCGAGAATCAGAACAGGGCCATCCTTCGTAAGAACGGCTTGTCGTTGTTCGGGGTTCAGTTCATCGAGAAAATTCAGCATGGCTCCGCAGTTTTCTAAAAAATTGTGCTCGAATTATGGTAGCCGACCGAGACGGCGCGCGCAAATCTTCATGCGAAATTGAAATTATGATGCTGCGAATGGGATTTCCAGAGTGCTTGTAATGCCTGGTCAGTGTTCGCCGGGGTGGCCCAGATCGATCTCAAAGTAGAGAAGTCCATGATTTTTTTCGAGCGCCACGACTTCTGGAATATACAAGTGGGCGGTGCTGAGCAGATCGAGCTGATTCCGCAGGTCGAAATAGAGCAGGCCTTGCACGGTTGAATGCGGCGCAACCACGCTGCTTTGCACTCCCGCCTCGCGCAACTCTTTTTCTATTTCTTCCCATTTTTTATCGTGACCGACCTTTGGACCACCACCCGTGGGAAAAGGAAACTTCCGTGTGGTCACATTCTTCGCGCCAGGATTTTGAATTACATCGGCCGCTTGCTCCGAGGTGAGCGAGTCGAGGGCTTGGCGCTCCTCCTCCGAAATCGTGATGTTGAGGCGTATGCGATCCAGGTTGACCTTCATACTGTCTTCGGAATCGTTGCGAAACGCCACCTGAAGAGCAACGATGCCCGCCGCAAAAGGAGATTTCTTGTGGAACTTTTCTTTATACAGCGCGGGATCAGTCCAGGGCCGGGCGGTGATGGTCATACCCTCGTGCGACTCGAGAGAAGAAGTCTTGAGAGAGTCAGGTTGCTGAGAGGTTCCCCGGGTGGCACACAGTAGTGCAGCCGCCAGAAAAGGGAAGAACGGGATTAGTTTTCGCATGGGGTTATAATAAACTTTCTGCATCTTGACGCCTTCGATTCCAGGGGGATACGCAGGGTTGCCCTGCGTCGCGCGCGGTTTTGCCGGTAACGCGCGAAAAGACCGGAGCCACGCTTAGTGTATTTCATTTATAGCCTGTTGTTGGCCATTGCCGCCCTCGTGCTGGCGCCATACTGGCTGGTGCAGGGCCTACGGCACGGCAAGTATCTATCGAATCTCAAGGAGCGCCTCGGCCTTTCTTTCCCTGGGCTCACCAAGCTTCCCTCGTACCATTCTGGGGCGATTTGGATTCACGCTGTGAGTGTTGGCGAAGTGCTTTCCGCGCTCCCACTCGCACGACGGCTGAAGGCAGAATACCCGAAGAGGCCACTTATTGTTTCCACGACTACCATGACAGGCCAAGCGCTGGCTCGAGAGCGGCTCCCTTTTGCCGACGCGATGATCTATTTTCCATTGGATTGGGGATTCTGCGTACGTCGCGCCCTGGACGCCGTCAGGCCAGCCCTGGTTGTAGTAGTCGAGACGGAGATTTGGCCGAATTTTCTGCAAATTGCGGGAAACCGAAAGATCCCAGTGGTTTTCGTCAGCGGGCGGATATCAGATCGTTCCTTCGCGCGATACCAAAAACACTTGGGAGTGTTTGGCTTTTTTCTGCGCCCGTTCTTTAAAAGTGCTTTGTTTAATGCGGGCGCCTTCTTGATGCAGAGTGAAAAAGACGCCGATCGCATCCGCGCTCTGGGAGCGCCTGCCGAGCGAGTGCTGGTGAGTGGCAATTTGAAGTACGACCTGGAATTGCCGGCACCGACACCGTTGGGAAACTGGCTCGAAGCGGAAGTCAAACGCAGCGGCCGCTCGCCTGTGATTGTCGCAGGGAGCGTGGTTGCGACCGAGGAGCCGCTTGCGCTGATCGCATTTGGAACCTTGCAAGGCGAATACCGGAACGCGCTGCTCGTTTTAGCTCCGCGCAAACCGGAGCAATTCGACGCCGCGGCGGAGTTCATCGATGAATCTCATCGCAAGTTCATCCGGCGATCCCAATTACCCATTCCGAGGCCGGCGCAAAAGCCGCCGCAAGTGCAAGCAGATAGTTCGTTGAATGGTTCCTCGATCCCCGACGACGTGACCGTACTCTTGCTAGATAGCGTGGGCGAACTGGCATCAATCTATCGGCTGGCGGATGGTGCGTTCATCGGGGGCTCGTTGGTTCCGTCCGGTGGGCACAACATCCTGGAGGCCGCCGCGTTTGGGAAAGTGCCTGTATTCGGTCCGTCGATGGAGAATTTTGCTGAAATTGCTTCGCGGTTCGTTTCCGCAGGCGCCGCGATTCAAGTGGAAAGTCCGGAAGATGTCGGTGTGGCGTGGATTGAGCTATTTCGCGAACCAAGCCGGCTGGAGCAGATGCAGGAAACGGCGAGGCGCCTGGTGGAGGCTTCGCGGGGTGCCACGGACCGCGCGGTTTCGGAAATCCGGAAGCATCTAGGCGGCGCGGCACGATGAAGCTTCCGAGAATCGCACAGGTCTTGCTGTGGCCATTGTCCGTGGTCTATGGCTGGGCGGTCCGTGGACGAGTGTGGTTGTATCAAAATGGATGGCTGAAGCAGAAGCGCCTGAAAGCTCCGGTGGTCAGCGTGGGTAATCTGACAGTCGGCGGAACTGGAAAGACACCCATGGTCATTTGGCTGGCGGAAAAATTCCTGGCTGACGGGAAGCGCGTGGCGATTCTCAGCCGCGGCTACCGCGGCGAGACGGGCACGAGCGACGAAATCGAACTGATGAAATTTCGACTCCAAGGGCGCGTTTCTTTTGGCGTTGGAAAAAATCGCTTTGCGGAGGGCCAGCGCCTCGAAGCGCAACAACCGGTGGACATTTTTCTCCTCGATGACGGGTTCCAGCACTTGCAGCTTGCACGAGATTTGGACATCTTGTTGATGGATACTTCGCGCTCGCCGCATGCTGAAATGTTGTTGCCGGCTGGGCGTTTGCGCGAACCTCTTTCCAGCATGGCCAGGGCCAATCTTGTCGTCTTTACGCGAGCCGAGACCGTGCCTGGCGCCCTTGAGGCGATCGGAAAGCTTTCCAATTTTCCCGTCTTTGCGGCAGCCACTCGCTTGCTTGGCTTTCGCCGTTTTGGTGGCGACATTCACTTGCGATCCAAGGGGGAAATCGGGGTAGGCCCATTCTTCGCGTTTTGTGGCCTCGGGAATCCGCATGCATTCTTTTGCGATCTGCGCAATTGGGGCCTGGCCATTTGCGGTCAGGCCACTTTCCCAGACCATCATCGTTATACCTCGCGGGACGTTTCATCGATTCATCTTGCGGCAAAGAAAGCTGCCGCGAATGCGGTTCTCACTACCGAAAAGGACGCACAGAATCTCTCTTCGCAGCGTTTCGGCGAGATTCCTTTGTATATCTGCGTGATCGAGTTTGAAGTGATCCCGGAAGCGGATTTTCGCAATGTCCTCGATCAAACGGTTGCCTCCCGGTCAGGTGCGGCTGCATGAAAATTCTCGTGCGAGCGCCAAATTGGGTGGGGGACGCGATCATGGCGTTGCCGGCGTTGCGCGAGGTGCGCAAAAAGTTTTCCAGTGGGCATATCGCGGTGCTCGCACGCCCGTACGTTGCGGAGATTTACCGTGAACAGCAGATTTGCGACGAACTGATTGAGTACGATTCTAGTGGCGTGCACGCTGGAATTTCTGGCCGCGAACGTCTGGCCGCACAACTCCGCGCGCAAAGATTCGATTTGGCTTTGCTGTTTCAGAATGCATTTGATGCAGCATGGCTGGCCTGGAGAGCAGGCATCCCCGAGCGAATTGGGTATGCGCGTGATGGCCGCAGCATTCTCCTCAGCAAAGCCATCCCGGTTCCTAAGCTAGGCGAAGTCCCCGCGCACGAGAAGTTTTATTATCTCGAGCTTTTACGGCGTGCCGGTTGGGCCGATGCTCTTCCGGACGAGTCTTTCATTCAGTTAAGCGTTGACGAAGAAAGACGCCGCAATGCTGAGCAGATCCTCACAAAAGCCGGTGCGCGAACTGGGGTGTTGCGCGTTGCGATCGGCGCAGGCGCGTCCTATGGCTCGGCGAAATGCTGGCTGCCAGCGAGGTTTGCCGAACTCGCAAATCGGCTCCGGTCGCAGCGGGACGCGGACGTCATCTTGTTTGGCACACCGGGAGAAGCGGCCGTCTCGAACATGATCGCTGCAGAGATGCGTACGCCGCCGATTGATCTCACCGGGAAAACCGCCATCGCCGATTTGTCGGCGCTACTCTCTCAATGTCACCTGTTTATTGGAAATGATTCGGGGGCAATGCACGTCGCTGCAGCAGTGGGATTGCCGGTGGTCGCAGTGTTTGGTCCCACCGATCCGTTCGGTACGGCCCCGGTTACGCTGCATTGCACGATCGTGCAGGAAAAACCTTACTGCAGCCCGTGTTTCCTGCGCCGTTGTCCGACCGATCATCGCTGCATGACCAAAATCACTGTGGACATGGTTGAAGCTGCAGCAAACGCGTGGCTGCCCACCATCAAGGTGCAGCATGCCTGAGCGCTCCTCGCGGCGTCCGGCAGTATTTGTGGATCGGGATGGCACAATCGCGGAAGAAGTTGGCTACTTGAATCACGCCAGCCGTTTTCGTATCTTCCCGTTTGTCGCGGCGGCGATCCGACGGCTCAACCAAGCTGGGTGGCCGGTAGTGGTTGTCACTAACCAGTCGGGCGTTGGCCGCGGTTATTTTCCGGAGTCACTCGTCCACGAAGTGAATGGAATGATGAAGAGGCAGCTCTTGGAAGCCGGAGCGATCATCGACGCAGTCTACTATTGCCCGCACACTTCCGAAGACAACTGTAGCTGCCGCAAACCAAAAACTGGCATGCTGGACCGCGCCGCACGGGAACATGCGTTCGATTTGGGCCGTTCTTCTGTGGTGGGTGATCGTTATTCTGACATCGAGCTAGCGCGCAATGCTGGTGCGAGAGGAATCTTGGTTCGCACCGGGTATGGGGAGGGCGAGTTGACCTGGCACGCAGCGAAGTGGCCTGCTCGGCCAGAGTTCGTTGCGCAAGATTTAGCAGAAGCAGTCGATTGGATATTGAGGCAACCGAAATGAAGCGGCCATCCGCAAAGAAAGCTGTCTCCGCATCGGTGGACCTGCGCGACCTGGCCGAATGCGTGGAGAAATTCCCCAGCAAGACGATAGTCCTTTTGGGAGATTTCGTCGCGGATGAATTCCGTTACGGAGAAATTTCACGAGTGTCACGCGAAGCACCGGTGTTGATCCTGAAGCATCGCGAGACAGTCCTTGTTCCGGGCGGTGGGGCGAACGCTGCCAACAATCTGGCTTCGCTCGGTGCACGAGTTCTGCCTATTACAACAGTCGGCGACGATCCTGCGGGAGAAGCTCTTATCGAGTACTTTCGCCGGAATCGAGTTGATATCAGCGGACTTGTGTGCGTGAAGGGCCGGGCCACGCCGACCAAAACGCGCTTCCTCGCTGGCTGGGCTCACACGGTGGCGCAACAAGTTCTTCGCGTGGATTACGAACCACACCCTCCTCTGCCCGACGGCGTGCGGAAGAAAATCCAAGCGAAGCTCAATGGCAGTTTGCGCCGCGCCGATGCGCTCGCGATTTCAGACTACGGGTTCGGCGTCGCAACTCCTGAATTGGTTCGTCAGGCAACGGCGAAACGGAAAAAGGCGTTTCCGGTCACGCTCGATGCCCGCTATCAATTGCATCGCTACGCGAATTGTGGAATTACTTCAGCAACACCAAACGAAGCGGAGTTAGAGGCGGAACATCGCACAGTCATCGGGACGAATGTGGAAGAACTCGCGCGAGCCGGCCACGCCACGCTCTCGAATATGAAATTGCAAGCATTGCTCGTGACCCGGGGCCGCCACGGCGCAGCCCTTTTTGAACCGGAAGACAGGCTCACGCACATTCCAATTCATGGCTCGGATCAGGCAGTCGACGTCACTGGCGCGGGCGACACCGTGCTTGCCGCTTACACGTTGGCGCTAGCTTGCGGTGCCTCGCCGCTCGAAGCGGCGCACATCGCTAACATTGCGGGTGGTCTGGTAGTTATGAAGCGCGGCACGGCCACGGTTTCGAGGCAAGAACTTCTCGACGCGATTCGTAGCGAAGTTTCCGGAGCGGCCTCCTGAGCCATGCGCCAGGCTGCGTCAAAAGTATTCGCGCGAGACGCTCTGCAGCGCAAGCTCGCGGAACATAAGCGACGCGGAGAATGCGTCGTATTCGCGAATGGGTGCTTTGATACGCTGCATGTCGGCCACATCCGGTATCTTGAGGGAGCGCGCCGCGAAGGCGACGTTTTGGTGGTTGCCGTGAATGCTGATTCCAGTGTCTGCAGATTGAAGGGGCCGGGGCGCCCCATTTTGGACGAAAACGCTCGCGCTTCGCTCGTCGCCGCCCTGCGCTGCGTGGATTACGTCGTACTCTTTCCAGAGGCCACTGTAGAGCCACTCCTCGAAGAATTGAAGCCGGACGTGCACGCAAAGGGCACAGACTATACGGCGGAGACAGTTCCCGAGCGTGCGACTGCGGCGCGGCTAGGGATTCGTGTGGCCATTGTTGGCGATCCCAAAGACCATTCGACGCGGGCATTTCTCGATGCCGTTCGCCGGGCACCGCATGACTGAGCCGAGCTTCCTTGTTGTGCGTCTCGGCTCGCTCGGAGACATCGTTCACACATTTCCCGCGGTGGCCGGGCTTCGCCAGTCCTTTCCAAAAGCGAAAATTATCTGGCTCACCCACCCTCGTTGGACTAGTCTAATTGAGACTAGTCTAATTAAGACTAGTCTGGAAGCTAGTACTAGTCCGTTGGCCTCGGAAATCTGGGAAGTAGAATCGCGCTCCTCCGCCTCGGTTCGCAAAATAATCTCCCGCATTCGCGAGCAGCAGTTCACGGCGGCAATCGACTATCAGGGGCTTTGGAAGTCCGCGATGCTCCCGTTCTTTGCGGGAGTGCGGCAGAGGATTGGGTTCTCGTCGCAGACCATCCGCGAATTCGGAGTCCCGATTCTCTACACCGATCGCGTTCGTTGCGAGCGCGTGCATATCGCGGATCAGAACGGAGAGCTTTCCCAACGCGCGGGCGCTCGAAATGCAGTCGCACCGTTCCTTCTATCGGTGTCCGCACTTCACGAAGCTTTTGTGTTGCAGCTTCTGCGAAGTTCTTCCATTGAGCGATACGTGGTCTTAAGTCCGGCAGGTGGCTGGCGGTCGAAATGCTGGCCCCCGGAACGTTATGGCGAACTCTGTCAGCAGATTCGCAGGCAGCTCGGTCTTCGCTGCGTCGTGAACTATGGCCCTGGGGAAGACAATTGCGCGGCTGCTGTAAAAGCCGCGAGCGGCGATGCCGACCCCATCGCTTACAATGGGTCGCTCGCGCAGCTCATGGTACTGCTTCGCAATGCAAGATGCGTGGTTGGCGGCGACACGGGGCCTTTGCACCTTGGCGTCGCGTTGGGTACGCCCGTGGCCGCGCTGTTCGGTCCTACGGATCCCGCTCGCAATGGGCCGTACTCTCCGGGCACCTGTGGTGAGAAGTTGGTTGTGTTGCGCAGTCATGATGCGAAAACCACGCACCGGCGCGGAGACCAGCCTGATCCTTCCTTGCTAGCTCTCGATGTCCCGACAGTCTTCGAAGCCGTTCGCAAGCAAATCGAGGCGCGCCGATGAGCGCTGCCGGCGGTTTTTTTGTACGCTGGCGCGTTCGCTTGGGCTACCCACTGGCAGTGGCCATACTTTTTCTGGCGCGACCGACACCGCGCAGCATACTCCTCGGTGGCATTTTGGGTTTGCTTGGCTTGTTCGTGCGAGCCTACGCAGCTGGTTATCTCCACAAGCAAGAAGTGCTCACTACGACCGGCCCATACGCGCACACCCGGAATCCACTTTATCTCGGCAGCGCCATTCTTGCACTTGGGGCTGGGATCGCCACGAACTCTTGGTTTTCCGCTTCTATCCTGGTTCTTTATTTCGCGGTTTTTTATTCCATTGTGATGCGCCGGGAGGAAGAGGAACTACTTGCCCGCCACGGTGCGCAGTTCGAGGAGTATGCACGTGCCGTTCCGCTCTTTTTTCCACGCATCACTGCGGCAAAACTGGTGGGGAAGTCCTCAGGGACCTTTTCCTTCGAGCAGTACCGAAAGAACCATGAGTGGCAGGCCGCGCTCGGCTTTTTATTGCTTCTCGCGGCCTTGCTTGTGATTTCGCGTCTCCGCTCGTAGAGATGAGTCGACTTCTCGAGCCTGCGGACAGGGCACATAGCAAGTAATTTGCAGAGTTTGCCCGTCGGTCAAAACATGCACGGCGCCGTCCCGGTCCGTCCTTAGAATTCGCACTCCCGCCGCAGTCAGCCGTTCGAGAAGTTCTAAGTTTGGATGGCCGTAAGAATTTGCCTCTCCAACGGAGATGATTCCCACACTAGGTTGCACTGCGTCGAGAAACTCCTGTGTCGTCGAATTCTTTCCACCATGATGGCCCACCTTTAGCACATCGGAATGAAGAGACTCCGCGCCGTGTTCAGCAAGAATCCGGTGTTCCGCAGATCTTTCGGCGTCTCCCGGGAGCATAAAAACTATGCGGCCGTACCGTAGTTTCAAAACAAGAGAGTCGTCGTTCTTCGCCTCGGGCGCTATCTCTTCCGGAGAGTTTTCAGGCCATAGAAACTGGCCCGCAACTCCGTCCCACTTGAAAGACTTTCCGCGTAACTCGTGCCCAATCGGAATCCGCTTCTTTTTGGCGAGTTCCTCCAATTGGCGAAGTGCCAAGGAAGAAACCTCTCGCCCGATCCAGAGTTGACCCACCTGAAAATTTTCCAGGATTGCCGTAAGTCCGCCGAGATGGTCTTGATGCGCATGCGTCAGCGCAACCACGTCCAGCCTCTGAAACCCGCGCGACCACAAATATGGCGATACCGCCTCTTCGCCCGGATCGATGCCAAAGTTCTCCTCCCGCACTGGATATCCACTAAACGCGCCTCCGCCGTCGATCAACAGAGTCTTCCCTCCGGGCGACACGACAAACAGCGAATCCCCCTGCCCCACATCCAAGACGCTGACCTCCAATTTCCCATTGCCCCATAGAGGTGAGAAGGGATAGATCGCAATCATGAGCGCGCTGAGTGCCCAAACAAAACTTAATCCACAAACAAGTACTTTCTGCCAGGGGTGTTTCAATCTCATCTCCGCCACGAGGAGCACTCCCACGACAAAGAAAGAGAGCACAAGCCAAAAAGGCGGGCCGGGAATCCGGTAACTCCACTTCGGAAAGTTGGCGAACCACCCCACTAGATGGGTCAGCAGGGAAGTGCACCAAACCAACGGCGTTGCAAGAAACTTGCCTACGGGGGGCAGAACCAAACCCGTCGCCAACGTAAGAAATCCCGACGGCACCAGGACTCCGATCATCGGCACAGCCATGAGATTAACCAATGGCGCTGACAAGGAGACGCGGTGGAAATCGCTCGCCATCAGCGGCAGCATTCCGATTTGCAGCGCTAATGTGAGCACCAGCAATTCGCAAACGCGGAAAGCGAGCGACAACCCACTCGCTGCCACATCAGCCGCCGCGTTTCCCAGTCGCACCGGCAAGCGTTTGGAAACCCAATTTGCTGCAGCACGGAGATCGATGCGAAATTGCGTAGGCCTCGGTTCATGCGAACCGTCCCGCGTTACGTCACGCCAGCCTCTTAGCGCTCTTGCGTAAGGCTGTATGGTCTTTTCCAGCCACGGTACTGCTAGCCCAGCAATGCACCCGATCGCAAGGAAAGTCAGTTGAAAGCTCGTATCCCGCAGCGCGAGCGGCTTGAAAATTAGAAGTGAGAGGGCCGCTAGTGCCGCCGAATTGAGAAGCTCAAGCCGGCGGGAAAAGAAGCCACCGAGCACAACGATGGCTGCCATCAATGCCGCCCGAAGGACCGGTGGGCGCTGTTCGACAACTGCCACGTAGCTAAACAGCAGCAACAGTGTGAGGAGCATTGTCAAACCGCGCGCGAGCCGCAGTTTTCGTCCCAGCCAGAAAAGCGCGAACGCAATCGCTCCCACATGCAGGCCGGCTATCACCAAGACATGAAAGGCGCCGGTTTTCTGAAAGTCAGCCGATTCCGAACGATCCACAAAACTACGGTCACCCAGCAGCATTGCCCGCAGGACGCCAGCAACCTGTGGGGATCCAGCGCAGAGCTCGTCGACTTCATCCCGCAATCTGCTTCTAGCACGCGCCAAAAGCGTTGAGGCTGTTGGCCGCGATGTCCCAATTCGCTTTATGAGCTGCGGCGCCCTCAATGTGGCCTGCAAATCGATGCCTTGCTGAGCCAGATAGGCCCGGCGATCAAACGCGCCCTCATCCCGGAAAACCTGCGGGCGTCTGGCTTGTGCCAGAACTTCCACGAGGTCCCCTGCATGTAATGCGGGCAAAGCTGCGGAATCTGGCCTGGATGCAAAGCTAACTCGCAAACCGCCTTCGATGGGGCGCAATTCGCCTTCGAAATCCACTCCCGACAATTCGATTTCGTACCCGGTGCCCCAAGGTAACTTCGCAGGCTCATCGCGAAGCTGGCCATGCCACCGCAATGGCGTCTGCAATTGAATGCGGTTTTCTTCAATGAGCGACGCGATGTGGCTTGGATGCCGCGGCTGCTCCGCGACGCATGCGCTCAAAAATCCCAATGAAGCCCAGCTCAGCAGGGAAATGACAGCGGCAGGAACGAGGCGGTCGAACCGCTCGAGAACAAATCCTGCAAAAAGGAGGATTGCAGTTGTAATGAAACACGAAGCGAGGAGAAAGACTGAGGATGCGTTCCGTTCGGCTGCCGGATGCAGGCCAACTGCGATACCGCAGCTAAATGCAGCGGCAATCGCAAGGGCCGGCAACCTCATGGAGCTCTTCGCAACCTCACGAGCGTTTCGATGTGGAAGGTTTGAGGGAACAAATCAAACATATGCATCTCAGTGATTTCGTAGCGGACGGCCGGAGTAGTGATTTCTTTCGGCTTTCGGGCCGAGTTGGTCAAAACTGCCAGGTCGCGAGCTAGTGTCGATGGGTCGCAGGAAAGGTACACAATTTCCTGGGCCCCAAGCTCCGCCAGCTTGCCTGCTGCTGCCGCGCCGAGTCCAGCTCGCGGCGGGTCCAGCATCACGAATTCCGGCCGATCCTCTGTCTTCTTCAAAAACTCTTCGGCGTGCACATTGTGCGAAGTCACCAGAACTCCCGCTGCTTCCGCGTTCGATTGCAAATCTCGCGTCGCAGCCAGATTGGCGTCCACGCTCACCACTCTCTGGAAAGTCTTTGCGAGCGGGAGCGTGAAGAATCCAACACCGGCATAGAGGTCTAGCGCCACATTGCCGCGCGCGTTTGTCGTCACGGTTTTCAGCAAATGTTCGATCAAAAAACGGTTGACTTGAAAAAACGAGAGGTGGCTAACCCGGTATTTGTATCCGCAAGCTTCGTGGATCAGATAACCCGGCCCAGTCAGCTCAAATCGATTCTTCTTCTGATCCAGAAGCAGCAAACTCTCGATCTCAGGCAATGCGGTTCGAAAAATGGAGGCTAGCTCGGCGGCAGATTTCGGGAATCTCTCAAACGCCACGTTCAAGGCGATCTTCTTGTCCCTCGAATCCGCGAAGGCTTCGATTTCCTGGATGTTTGCAGGTAGCGCTCCCGAGCGAGTCATCTCTTGGAGTGTGGCGAAGGTACGCGCGAGCTGCGGCGAAAGGACTGGGCATTCATCAATGGGCACGATGACCGAGCTTTCAGGCAGGAAGTATCCCAGCGCGCGCGGCAAACCGCTTCGCACTGCCCACTGTGCGCGGTTCCTATATCCATACGGCTCCGCGGCGTGCTCGACAATTGCGCCTTCCCAAGATATCCCGCCGAGGCGCGACAGCGTTTCGCGCAAAATGTCCTTCTTGATCCGCAACTGCTCGGCAGGCGCAATATGCTGGTAATGGCATCCGCCGCATTTCTGAAAATGAGGGCATTTAGCCGTTGCGCGTTCCTTGGCCGGTGAATCGACTGCAAGCAGCTCAGTCCAGACCAGTTTCTTTTTTTGGGTCTTTGTTATAGCGCGCACTTCTTCCCCAGGCAGAACGTACGGCACGAAAACCGTGTTGCCATCAGCGTGCGCCAAGCCAGCGCCTCCGTAGACAAGCTTCTCAATCAATAATCTTAACTCATCCGCCATTATAGTTGTCCTATTTTTTTGAATAATCTGTCGCTGCGAAGCTTATGACCCTGCTTCGCTTGCCCTTGTGATTCACTCACGCCAGGATGCGTTACGACAAGTAGAAAAGGCTCAGCCGGGGCAGCCCAAACTCTTCCAGCAACCTCTTTTGCGTGTACTGTCTCTCGACCATTGCTAGTTGTTCCGCCTTCATTTTTCGCCGGTACGCTGCCAATTGGCCATCCGCTTCACGCCGGATTCTCAGCAGCAAATCTTCCGGTGCGTGACTCATCAGAAGTGCGTGAATTCTGTCATCCAGAATCGTTAGGCGCCTCTCCAAATCTTCGAGATCCAGTCTTCCTGGCGCATCCAGGATAGCCGTGCATGCTTCCAGCGATTTTGCGGTTTCTTCAAGCGCAGCCGCAATTTCCGGCGCTTGCGCAAGGTACTTTTCCGCCACGCGTTTCAGTTTTTCGATATTTCTCCCAAAATAGTTTTTCAGCTCGTCGCCTGAAAACGCTTCGCTGTGCGCGGGCCTTGCAGGAGCCGGACTCTTTCCAGCCGCAGCCTCCAACTGCTCTTCCGCCGCCTCTAACACCGCGTCCGTACAATAAGCCAAGCTTTTGAGTGGCTTTCCCGAACCTCGTCGCGAGCGCGCGTAACTCTCGAATGCCCGGTCAATGCCTTTTAACACCGCCTCCAACGGCACTCCCGCCTTCTGCCAAGCCTCCATAATCGCCCAATCCAGTGGTGAGACCAGCAGGTGTGCTCCGCGCTTTTTCCAGAAAAATTCTTCAATTTCCGTAAAGTAATTGAAATAGTTCCAGGTCGACATTTTATGGTTCGCATGCAGACAGGGCTTGCTTGAAATTCCCTACAATAAGCGCTTTCGCCGCGGCTCCGAATTATCTTTGCGCTTTTCTTGCAGGTGCTGCGGTACGAGCTCCTTGTGGTTCTGCCGCTGCACTCTTGGTATGCTCCGCAGGCTGATTCTTCTCCCAGATCAGCCGCAAGCCGGTCAGAGTCAAAAACTCATCCGTATGCTCGATGTGTTTCGACCCTTTTGAGACAAGCCTTGCCTGCCCTCCAGTCGCCACCACTTTCACACCGGCGCCTAATTCTTTCTTGATGCGCTCGAGCATGCCATCGACCATGTCGATGGCCCCGTAATACAGCCCCGCCTGCATGTGCGTGATGGTGTTTGTCCCAATCACTTTTCCCGGATCCTTGATTTCCACTCGCGGCAATCTTGCGGCCCGCGCAAACAAGGCTTCCGAAGCGATTCCTAATCCTGGCGCGATGACTCCTCCTAAGTATTCGCCTTTCGCAGATATAGCATCGAAGGTGATTGCCGTCCCAAAATCCACCACGATGCACGGCCCCCCGTATTTGTGAAATGCCGCCACGCCATTGACGATGCGGTCCGCACCCACTTCCGCCGGATTGTCTACCAGAACGGCCATGCCAGTTTTCACGCCCATTTCTACGAACAGAGCTTTTTTCCCGAAGTACACGCGCGACATTTCCGCCAGCGTCCAATTCACAGGAGGTACCACGGAACTGATGATTACGCCCGTAATTGCATCACGATCCAGACCGGCCAGCGTGAACAGATTCCGCGTCAGCACGCCATATTCGTCCACGGTCTGCTCGCGCGCGGTTGTCAGCCTCCAGTTCGCGATCAATTCTTCGCCGCGAAAAACGCCTAAAACCGTGTTGGTGTTGCCCACATCGATCGTCAACAGCATCTATCGAGCCTCCACCACGTCGCCTGCGATTACGGTAACCACGCGTCCGTCATCGCGCTCGACTTTCAGAAGTCCCTCCGGCCCCAGTCCGGCCGTGGTGCCAAGAAAACTCTCGTTCCCATTCGTCACGCGCACGCGCTTCCCGCTCGCGTAGCTGGAGATCACCTCAAATCGTTTCACTACACTCGGCACGCCGTCGCGCAGGAAGCGATTGTAGTCGCCCTCGAATTCGCGCAGCAACCGCACCAGCAATTCCATCCGTGATTGCGGCTTGCCACTCTCCAGGCGCAAGGACGTTGCCGTGTCCGCAAGCTCTCCGGCAAAGTTCTCTTGATTCACATTCAGGCCGATGCCCACGATGATGAATCGCACTTGTCCTGGCTCCGCGTGCATCTCCGTCAGGATTCCTCCCACTTTTCTTCCGCGAACCAACAAGTCATTGGGCCATTTCAAGTCCGTAACCAGCCCTGTTACCGCGTCCACCGCTGCATGAGCGGAAAGCCCAGCCATCATCGTCAGCAATGGTGCCTGGACGGGAGCTATTTTCGGCCGCAGCAGCAAAGTTGCATAAATTCCCGTGGCCCGTTCTGAAAACCACGCATGTCCAGCCCGCCCGCGCCCGGCCGTCTGCTCTTCCGCAATTACGACGGCTCCTTCCGGCTCACCGGCATGCCCCAGATCCATCGCAACGCGGTTCGTCGAGTCTGTTTTAAAAAAATGGTAGATGCGCTTTCCAAAAATGCTGCCCCGCAAGCGCTGCTTCAACATATTCGGTGTCAGGATGTCCGGAACTTTCTCCAGGAAGTATCCCGTGGCAGTTTGACCTTTCACCTTTACGCCCAGTTCGCGCAGGCGCTCGACCCATCGCCAAACCGTCGATCGAGACACGCCAATTTCCCGTGCGATGCGCGCACCGCTGATGACGATGGTGGCATTCTCCGCCAAAAGCGTCAGAAGTCCTGCCAACCTGCGGTCGGTGGTTCCTGAAAATGTTTCTTGGATCATGGAGATGCTGCCGTGTCCCTGCGCTGCCTAAGCTTACGTTTCCTCTGCGCCTTCCACAAGCAGGCTCAGGTTCGCGGCCGGTGCGGAATGTGTCAGCAATCCGGAAGAAAGGAAATCCGCTCCAGCTTCCGCATAGGCACGTGCATTTTCCAGAGTGATGCCGCCGGAAATCTCGATCACGCAGTCCGCCCGTATGCCGCGAGCGATTTTCACACATTCGGCGGCGCGCTCCGGTGTCATGTTGTCCAGGAGCACAGCATCCGCTCCCGCTCCGAGCGCTTCGATCAATTCAGCTTCGTTGCGCACCTCAATTTGCACAGGCAAGGGGCCCGGGCCGACCACTTCGGGATCCAGTCCTGCCGCGTCGTAGGCGCTCGCGGCCCGCGGCGGGGGCGTTTTCGGGGATACATACGTGTGCGCTTTATCCAGCGCCGCCTTGATTCCTCCTGCCAACGCGATGTGGTTTTCTTTCAGCAGGATTGCGTCGTAGAGCCCGAAGCGGTGATTCGTTCCCCCGCCCATCTTCACAGCGTATTTTTCGAGCGCGCGCAATCCCGGTGTCGTTTTGCGCGTATCGCGGATGCGCGTCTTGGTCGACGCCAGGAGTTCCACAAATCTCCGTGTCAGGGTGGCAATCCCGCAGAGGTGCGCCAAGAAATTCAGCGCCGTTCGTTCGCCCGTCAAAATCGCCGCGGCGTTCCCTCTCATTTGCGCGAGTTTCACGCCCGGTTCAACAAACGATCCGTCCGTATGCAGGCTGACCACTTCTATTTCCGGATCCAAGGCCCGGAACACTATCTCAACTAGAGGCAATCCTGCGCAGAGAAGCGTCTGCCGCGAGAGGATGTGTGCCCGCGCCTCCAGTTCGGGTGGAATCGTTGCCGCAGTCGTCGCGTCTCCTGCGCCGATGTCTTCGGCGAGCGCGCGCCGCACGATTCCTTCGATCTCCTCCGAATGCCAGTTCATAGAATTTAGGTACCGGTGGCCCTGCCGCTTTCTAATTGTTCGAGCTGTGCCTTCAGTTTTTTTAGCTCCAGTTGTCGCTGGACCTTACTAGTCCTCAGATTGTCAACCACATGTTGCGGAGCCTTCCTTGTGAAGTCAGGGTCCGCAAGGCGATCTTCCTTCGACCCTATTTCTTTCTCGATCCTGTCGATATCCTTCTTGTGCCGAGCAATCTGGGCTGACAAATCTACGATGGCTTCGTATGGAATCCGAAGATCATAGGTCGCGGTGCTCTGAATAATCCCAGTAGCTCCTTTAGGCAGTTCGGAAAGGATGTCGAAGCTCGATAGCACAGCGAGTCGTGGCACGATCTGAGCATTGTCCTCTAGAAGCTTTCTGAGAGCCGGATTGCCGGTGGAAAGCTCAGCCGGCAGCCTCCTCTTGGCATCCAGTTTCCGCTCTGCCCGCATCGCTCTTAGCCTCGTCACCACTTCCTGGATGAGAACCACCTCGTCTACAGACCTGGAGTTCTTCCACCGCGGCTCCGCTTCCGGAAACTGGTCTAGCGCAACCGACTTCGCGCCGTTTTTCTGCGGCAACTGATGCCACAACTCTTCCGTGAGAAATGGCATGAACGGGTGCAGGAGGCGCAGCGCCGCATCGAACGCCGCGAACAAATTCTTCCATGCCACGGTCGCGCGTTCGCGGTTCGCGCTTTGCAACTCCGGCTTGACCCATTCGATGTACCAGTCACAAAAATCGCCCCAGAAAAACTGATACACGCCTTGGGCTGCTTCGTGGAACCGGTAATTATCGAGCGCCTCATTCATCATCTCCACAGCGGCTGCCAGCCGCGCAAATAGCCACCGGTCCACAAGCGGAACGCTGCCATTGTGTTCGTAGGGCGCCTTGGCCCTTACTTCTGGAGCGGCCAGTTCTTCCAGCTTCGCTCCGCCTTGCTCGAACTTGTCGAGATTCACAAACAAAAACCGCGCCGCATTCCAGATCTTGTTCGCAAAATTTCTTGCGCTGGCCAGCTTGTCATCGGAAAGAATGATGTCTGTTCCCGGCGCAGCCATGGACGCCAGGCAAAAGCGCATCGCATCCGTTCCATATTGCTGATTCAACGCCACCGGATCGAGTCCCGTTCCTTTGGACTTGGACATCTTTTCTCCGCTGCCGGTCCTCACCAGGGCGTGCAGGTACACCACGCGGAACGGAACCTGCCCGGTGAAATGAATGCCCAGCATGATCATCCGCGCCACCCAAAAAAACAGGATGTCGTACCCGTTGATCATCAGGCTTGTCGGATAGTACGTCTGGAAATCAACCGTCTTCTCGGGCCAGCCAAGCGTCGAAAATGGCCACAGTCCCGAGCTGAACCACGTGTCCAGAACGTCGGGATCTTGCTGGAGATTCGCCGACCCGCACGTCGCGCATTTGCTTGGCGTTTCTCGCGCCACCGTCACGTGGCCATTTTCTTTGCAGTACCATGCTGGAATCCGGTGGCCCCACCAAAGCTGCCGCGAAATCGTCCAGTCGCGGATGTTCCTCATCCAGTGGAAGTACTCTTCGCGGCGGTTGTCTGGCACGATCAGGATGTCTCCGCGCTCCACGGCGGCGATCGCTGGCTCCGCTAGCGGTTTCATTTTGCAAAACCATTGCGTCGAAATTCTGGGCTCGACGATGGTCTTGCTGCGCTCGCAAATCCCAATGGCGTTCGTGTAGTCGGTGATTTTCTCCAGCAGACCCTGGGCTTTCAAATCC
>Ga0187778_10000155_pt1 | contig 46632 bp, 40 predicted proteins | sample 1015_Q2_SP5_20_M_FD_132418 | JGI IMG/M metagenome (GOLD analysis project Ga0187778, IMG submission 132418) | Tropical peat soil microbial communities from peatlands in Department of Meta, Colombia - 1015_Q2_SP5_20_MG | ecosystem: Environmental > Terrestrial > Soil > Wetlands > Peat | place...
ACGCGTCCATAGTCGGCGCGCTCGCGGTCCATGCGGCTGACCACGATGGCGCGCGGCAGTTGGAACTCCTCACAGTAGTTCCAGACTTTGTCGGTGACCACCTCGACGCCGCTTACGCCGTCCACCACGACCAGTGCCGACTCGGCCGCCACCATGGCCAGCTTGGCCTCGTGGGCGAACAGGGTGAAACCGGGCGTATCCAGGAAGTTGATCTTGGTCTTGCCCCACTCCGCATAGGCGAGCGAGGTGGAGATGGACATCGAACGCGCGACTTCTTCCTCGTCGAAGTCGGTGACGGTGCTGCCGTCATCCACGCGTCCCAGGCGTTGGGTCGCGCCGACGGTGTACAGCATGCCGGAGACCAGAGAGGTCTTGCCGGCATCGCCGTGTCCAACCAGGACTACATTGCGCACGTTGGCGCCTTCGTAAACCTTCACGGATCACTCCTTCGCGCTGCGAGGCACATCAGGGCTGGGCCCTCAGGCCCGGCGGAGAACTAGGCCAAACCTATGGATGCTAGCACACGCCAAAATTCAGGCTCAATACCGTGCGGGCCGAGGCTCCAGAGGTAGTCCTACACCAGCTTTTCGGCCTTGGCGACGTCGGAAACGCCCAGCACGATCAGGGCGCGCTGCTCGCCCTTCACGATCGACCCGTAGGCATAGAGGATGTTGACATTGGCGTCGCCAAGCTTGCGGGTCACCTTCCCCAGCGCGCCCGGCCGGTCGGTGACGCGCAGCGCGATGGCATCTTCCTCGTGGTAGGGGAGCTGCATCGTCTCCAACACCTTTTTCGCCGCGGCGAGAGGGGTTGCGACCAGACGGATGCCGCCGGGCTGCTCCGGTGCCGCCATGATGGCGGTGATGTTCACGGCTTTTCGGGCCAGTTCGGAACAGATGTTGGCCAGGGTCCCCGGCCTGTGTTCAGCCTCGATCAACAACTGAGTGATGCGCGCCATGCGGTGCCTCCCATATGAGGCACTAGAGTGCAGCACATTGTGGGCTGTCAGTCAACTACAGACCTCCGTCTGCTAGCGCACGGCCTGGCGCAATGTCTCCGACAACTGCTCAGGATCACTGACGGGCGGCTGGCAGGTGAAATTCGAGCAGACCACCGCCACCGGTTTGCCCGCCTTCACCTCCGGCAGGTTGGGGATCGTTTCAGCCAGCGCCGGAGGCAGGTTCTGCGGCGTAGCCTCGTTCTCTCCCGGAATCCGCACCACCGACTTGCCCAACGAGAAACCGGCAACAGCGGCGGCGTAGAGCTTGTCCGCCTGCTCGCCGCTGCCGATGACCACCACTTGGGTGTGCGGCGTGCTGAACAGGCAGGCGGCGATACCGTAGGTGCCGGCAAAGATTCCGTACAGCTCCGCCATGCCGGCGAAGACTTCCAGCGTCTGCTGTGCTTTTTCACGATAGCTCTCGTCGTGGGTGTAGGCGTGGAGCCGCAGCAGCGCGATCGCGGCAGCGGAGTTCCCCGCCGGCGTGGGTGAATCCTGGAAAGGCTTGCGGCGGGCGGAAAGCGCGCCGATCTCCCCCGCATCGGGTGTCCCACCCTTGCCCGTTTTTGGCAAGGGTGGGGATTTTGTCTTCTCTACGTCGAAGAACCCGCCGCCTGAATCGTCATAGAACCGTTCGATCATTGCATCGCCGATCCGCCGTGCGAAGTTGAAGTAGCTGAGCGCAGCGGTGGTCTCGTAAGCGTCGAGACAGGCGATAGTGGTGAAGGCGTAGTCGTCAAGTAAACCGGGAACGTCCCGATGCCGGGCCTGCGGATCAGAGTATGCGACGACATGCTCTAGCCCGGATTTCGGATCCCAAGCCTCGGCGAGGATGCGGTCCAGCGAGCGCAGTGCGAAATGGCGCGCTTCCTCCAGATGCAGCACGCGCGCGGCGTCGAGATATGCGGAGACACAGAGCGCGTTCCAGCTAACATAGACCGTCTTGTCCACGTACGGCGTGGGGCGCTGGAGACGGGCGGCCAGCATCTTCTGCTTCGCAGAATGCAGCAGGGCGCGCACCTGCTCCGCCGGCGTACCCACGCGGGCGGCGATCTCCTCCACCGAAGCCCGCACGTGCAGCACGTTCTTCTGGGGGTTGTGGTGCATCTCGCCGATCTCGCCGATGTCGTAGTGATAGCCGGCGGCCTTGAGTTCGTCCTCGCTGAGCACGGCGCGGGCTTCCGCGAGCGTCCAGGTGAAGTAGTCGCCGTCGTCTTCCATGCCGACGTCGGCGTCCTGCGAGGCGTAGAAACCGCCGCGTTCGTGGTCGCTGAGCACCTCATCCATCCAGCGGATGATGTCGCGTGCTACCTCGGCGAAGAACGGATCACCTAGCGCCTGAAAGGCGTGCACAGAGTTCTTCAGCAGCTCCGAGTTGTCGTAGGACATTTTCTCGAAGTGCGGCACCACCCAGCGCTCGTCCACCGAGTAGCGATGGAAACCGCCGGCGAGCTGGTCATAGACGCCGCCGCGCGCCATGTGCGTGAGCGTGGTCTCGATGACGGTCTTCAGATGGGATTCGCCGCCGCGGGCGTAGCGGTCGATCATCAGGTCGAGGACCGAGGCGTGCGGGAACTTGGGCGCGGTGCCGAAGCCGCCGTGCTCCACGTCGAACAGGCGCGTGGCCGAGCGCACGATGCCATCGACAATCCCGGGCGACAGCTCCGCCGACCGTCCGGCGAAAGACTCCGCCTCCGAGAGAGCGTTCATCACCATGTCGGCCTGCTCGCGGACGTCGGCGTGCTTCTCGCGGAACGCCCCGGCAATTGATAGCAGCACGCGCTTGAAGCTGGGACGCCCCATGCGTTCATCGGGCGGAAAGTACGTGCCACCGTAGAACGGCTTGCCGTCCGGCGTGAGGAAGGCGGTGAGCGGCCAGCCACCTTGCCCGCTGATGGCGGAGACGGCGGCCTGGTAGCGGCTATCGATGTCCGGGCGCTCGTCGCGGTCCACCTTCACGGCGATGAAGTTCTCGTTGACGATGCGCCCCACCTCGGGATCGTCGTAGGACTCGTGGTCCATCACGTGGCACCAGTGGCACCACACCGCGCCGATGTCCAGCAGGATGGGCTTGTTCTCGCGTCCGGCCGCTGCGAAGGCTTCCTCGCCCCACTCGTGCCAGTGGATGGGCTGATGCATGGCCGAGCGCAGATACGCAGAAGCCGCTTGCGCGAGGGAGTTGGTGGACATAGGAGGACAAGTCTACAGGAACAGGCCTTTGGGGAAGGTGGCCCCACATCTACGTTCGAAGCGACGGTGCCCCACATCTGCCCGCAGTCGGCAGATGTGGGTGTTTCCGCCGTCCAGTGATACTCTCTCCGGCATGCCCTACGGGCTGAAGCGATACCAACAATCAAAGCAGTGTCATTTCCTGACGTTCAGTTGTTACCGGCGGCTGCCGCATCTGCGAGGCCAGCGGATTTGCGATCTGTTTGTCGAATGTCTGGAGCGGGTGCGGCACAAATATCGTTTTCGAGTGTACGGATACGTCGTCATGCCTGACCACGTGCACTTGCTGGTCTCCGAGCCGGGACTGAAAGTGTTGGCGAAGGCTGTGCAGGCTTTGAAGATCTCGGTCGTGCGCCGGGCCAGGAGCTATCGGACGCAACGCGATGGCCCTTTGTGGCAGAAACGCTACTACGGCCACAATGTGCGCAATTACGAAAGCTTTGTCGAAGAGCTGCACTATATTCATCGCAATCCGATCAAGCGCGGACTGGTAGAAAAGCCCGAGGACTGGAAGTGGAGCAGCTTCCGGCGCTATGCCTCGGCGGAGATCGGGCCGGTGGAAATCGAGTCGCAATGGACCGCCGACCGGCGGAGTGGAAGAACTCCGAGGTTGCTGCAGGTTCGCGCGGCGTGAAGCGACAAGACCCACATCTGCCAAAGTCGGGCAGATGTGGGGCACCGTCGAGAGCAGAACTTAGATGTGGGCCACCAGCCGCGGAGACTACTTGTGAAATGGGGATTTTTCGCCAACTATCTCGGTGCAATCCCTACCGTCTCCCACTATGATGGCAACTGATGCGACAGAACAAGCGTGCGCTCCGGTATCACCGTCTCACATTGATTGTTTCGGGCGTGGTTATCGCGGGAGTCGGGCTGGCCAGGATGTTGCAAGTTAAACAGGTCGTAACTGACACGACTAGCCAACCGCTGCTTTCGTGGGGCCTCCTTGCCGGAGGATTCTTGTGCATCGTTCTCGCTTTGGTGCCGATGGCTTGGATTACCAGGGCCACCAACACTGCGAGCGGTCGCGATATGACCGAAGGCCAGCAAGCCCATAGTTCTCTTCCTGAAGCACGCCCCGCCCATCACGCCTATCTGAACCTCTCCCTTCTTTTGTTGGCGATAAGAGAGCTTTGGTTGCGGCACCGCGCTAAAGGTGGCGTCCCAGTCGAAGCAACCGTTGAGCTGGCATATCACACTGACCCTGTTGCCAAGAAGGTGTTCCGTGCAGAAATGCGGTACTCATACGGGTTTGAAGGGAGACAATTCAGCGGGAGAGTTGCTCGCGATTATTTTCTGAACTTCAAAGCGGCAGATAAATTGGCTAGCCTTCGCAGGGGAGAAAAGGTGATTGTCCTCGTCAAACCCGACCAGCCTGAAATCTCTTATTACGCAAGTGGATTTGGCTTCATCGAAGCAATAGTTTTCGCTCCGTTGATTCTATTTACATGCGCGTTTTGCTTGATTGTCCCGCCGCTTCTCGTCTGGGCGTTCCTTATCAACAAGTAGTGTCGGTCTTCTCTTGCAAGTTGTCTTTACTTCCAAGTCGATTTTCGTGGTGCCAGCACGTTGAACGCGGTGCTTGGCCCCCTCGCGGTTAGGTGTTGTAGACAGGGGTTAGCACTAACTACCCGCTAGTCAGTTTCTTCGCCACCGCGCAATACAGCTCCACCGCTTCGTGCAACTGGTGCTTCTCCACCCGCTCGCGCTCGGTGTGCGCCACGTGGATCGATCCCGGCCCCAACAACACCGGCTCACCGCAGTTCGAGAGCCGTGGGATGTCCGTGGTGAATGCGGCCACCATGGTGGGGATGTCGTGCACGGTGCGCAGCCGCACAAAGGGGATTTCCAGAACGAACACGACCTCGGCGCGGTCGCCGACGGCCTCGATGATGCGGCGCTTCAGTTCGTCCGAGGGACCGACGAGGCGATAGAGAAGCTGCGCCTTTGCGAACGGTGGCACAACATTCGGCGCTTCCCCGCCTTCGATGATGCCGATGTTCAGCGTGGAGGGCCCGACCTCGGGATTGGAGGGCAGTTCCATCAGGCGCAGGCGGTGCAGCGCGTCCAGCAGCTTGTCGATCGCCGACTCGCCCAGCTCGGGATAGGCGGAGTGTGCCATCCGTCCGCGCGCGACCAGTTCCACGCGCAGCGCGCCCTTCGACGCGATGGCGATGTGGTTCTCCGTGGGCTCGCCGTTGATGAGGAATCGCGAGCCGAGCGCGTGCTGGTTGGCGACCGCCGCGCCCTGGCTGTCGCGCTCCTCGCCGACCACGAACAGCAGCGCCGGCGTTATCGCGCCTTCTTGACGCAGCCGCTCGGCGGCGGCGATCTGCGCCGCGATGATCCCCTTGGCATCGCAGGAGCCGCGTCCGTAAATGTAGTCGCTATCCTCCGACGAGGGGATGAACGGCGGGACCGTATCCATGTGCGTGGAGAAGACGACGTCTGGTTTGCGGCCCGCCACCCAGGCGTACACGTTGAAGCGTTCGGGCGTGACCTCCATTCGCGTGGCTGCGTAGCCCAGCGATGAGAGGTGTGCGAGCAGGAATTCGCCCACGGCGCGCTCGTTGCCGCTGATGGATTCGATGTCCACCAGGCGGCGGGTGAGGGAAACCAGGTCCATGGGGCAGAGGATATCAGAGCAAAGCCTCACCCTTGGCTGCACTCATTTCATGAATCTCCTGGAGGTTTGTATCAGGGCACGACTTCAGTCGTGCCAACAAGGCAGAATAGAAAAGCTGGGCTTCAGCCCCTGCTAATGTGCCCTCAGGGGCTAAAGCCCAATTTCTTACAACCCGCTTTGCGGCACGGCTGAAGCCGTGCCCTGATACAAAGCGGATTTATGAGATGGGTCGGCGGGTTCCACGTCACGCACGCCCAGTCCCGAACGCAAACTCCACGCTGGGGCAGGCACAGCCCGCTAGTCCCACGTCGTCCAAACAAAAATCCCCACCCGAGCAAAACCAGCTCGGGTGGGGTACCCACCGCCTGTCGCGGCTACTCGACCTTCATCCCCATCCCTTCGATCATCTTGCGCTGTTCTGCCGTCCAGGTGCCGGACATGTCGCCGTGCTGGATCAGCAGTTTCTTCTGCTCCCACATGGCCTTGCTGGTATTGATCTCCTTCACGTTGGCCTGGCGGCCGGAGAGGTCCCACTCTCCGATGCCCTTGTCGTGGTACTTGAACACGACATTGTCCACGTAGGTGATCTTGTTGCCCCACAGGTCCATGGCGGGGACGGTATGCAGCGGCTTGCCGTCCTTGTCACGCTTCATCACACCCTTCTCTTCCAGGATCCCGGGGATGGTGAGCGTGTAGGTGTTGTGGTCGGCCGATTCGGTGAATTGGATCGGCACCACCTTCACGTTCTCAATCTTCGGCGGGTTCCAGGCGAACATGAAGGCGATCATCTGGGTGAACGCGTCGCGCTGCTCGGGAGTGGTCTTCTCGTCGAAGTAAACGGTCCCGTGTACCTTGCTCATGTCCTTGTCGATCAGGTCGCCGACCACCACGGCCTTGAAGCCGTCCATCTTGACGTTGCCGAAATGGCCGTGCTCGATGTAGGCGAAGTCGGCGGCGTCGCAGCCACCGTGCGTGGGGTGGCCGTTGGAGCGGCACGGGCATGCATAGGCAGTGCAGGCGCATTCGGTGAAGTCGATGCCGTGCAGCTCGAAGTCGGGAATGGTCTTCGGAGCTTCCTTCTGCTCGGACACTCCTATCGTTACAAGCAGGGCGATCGTGAGGCCCAGCGTGATGGTTGTGCTAACTTTTCTCATTGTCCTCACCCTTTGAAGAAGTATCTGTTTCTGGTGGCGGAAGCTTAGGCCGGTTCCTGTGCAAACGTCAAATGCAGAATTGAAATCTTTTTTCCTGGACGGTCCGGCGGGGAAGCTGGAAGCCCTGCTGAACGCGGGCGCACCTGGCGCCACGCATGCCGCGGTGGTCTGCCATCCGCACCCGCTCTATGGCGGCACCATGCACAACAAGGTGGTCTTCCACGCCATGAAGGCATTGCGCGGGTTTGGCTTTCCCGTGCTCCGATTCAACTTCCGCGGCACGGGTCACAGCCAGGGTGCGCACGACGAAGGCCGCGGCGAAATGGATGACGTGCGAGCGGCGCTCGACTGGCTGGACTGCGAGTTCCGCCTGCCCATCGTGTTTGCCGGGTTTTCCTTCGGAGCATCGGTGGGGTTGCGAGCGTGCTGTCCCGATACGCGCGTGGTGGCGCTTATCTCGCTGGGAACGCCGGCCGTCGACCGAGGCCACACCTATCGCTATCGCTTCCTCGAAAGCTGTGCCAAGCCAAAACTCTTCGCGAGCGGCACACACGACGAGTTCGGGCCGCCGGACGTGCTAGAGGAGATCGTTGCGCGGGCCGCCGAGCCCAAGCTGCTGGTGCGCATCGAAGGCGACCATTATTTTGCCGGACACCTCGACGAGATGTGGCAAGCGATCGAGGAGTGGGTGAGAGCGACCCTCGGCGTCGTGTCATCCTGAGCTTGCGACCGGTTTCTTGTTTGCGGCAGGGCCGCGCGGTCGCAAGCGAAGGATCTCGAATCTGCATGCGCGCCCATGCTGTTACGAACCCCGAAAAGTTCGTCGGGGCAGTGGCAACCTCAAGATCCTTCGCTTGCCCTCGGTCGCTACGCTCCCTCGGGCGGCGCTCAGGATGTCAACTTTATTTGTCTTCTTCGGCGCGGCTGAAGCCTCTCCCTTCCGAAGCACAGTCGGCTTGTTAAACCTCAGATTGCAGCTTCTATAATCCCGGCCATGGCTGCTCCGCCTTCCAATCCAGCACAGATGTCCACCATGCGCTCGACGGCGCGCGAGATCTTCCTGCACGCACTCGCCGAATCGAGCATCGAAAAAGCCTTCGAGCGTCATGTCGAGTACGGCCGCGGCGTGTTGCGCATCGGCGAGGACCTCTACGATCTGGGGAGCTACAACCGCGTGCGCGTGGTCTCGCTGGGCAAGGCGGCACACGCCATGGCGGCGGCGCTCGCCGCCAAGGTGGGCAGCGGTCTGGAAGGGATCGTGGCCTGCGTCGCCGATCCGCCGGCGCAGGTGCCGGGCTTCCGCTACTTCCGCGGCGGACATCCCACGCCCAACGCGGAATCGGTGCGCGCCGGCGAGACCATCCTGCGCATGCTCGAGGCGCTGGACGAGCGCTCCCTGGCGCTGCACATGATCAGCGGCGGCGGTTCGGCCCTCGTCGAGAAACCGATCAGCGACACCATTTCGCTCGACGACCTCGTCGCCACCTACCGCGAGCTGGTGCACTCAGGCGCGCCCATCGCCGAGATCAATGCCGTGCGCAAACATCTTTCGGCGACCAAAGGCGGACGGCTGGCGCGGGCGGCGGCGCCGGCGCAGCAGGTTTCGATCCTCATCTCGGATGTGCCGGACAACGCGCCCGACTCGCTGGCCTCCGGTCCGACCATGGCCGACTCCACCACCGTCGAAGACTGCTACGCCATCATTCAGAAGCACGGCCTGCGGGAGAAGTTTCCGCCCTCGGTGCGCAGATTGATCGAGCAGCACGCGCTGGAAGAAACGCCGAAGAAAGACGATCCCGCCTTCGCGCGCTCGCGCTGGTGGACGATCCTCTCGAACGAAACCGCAGTGAAAGCTGCGGTGGCGCAGGCGCAGACGGCTGGTTTCACCGTAGAGGTGGACAACCACTGCGATGACTGGGACTACCGGCGCGCGGCCGACTATCTGCTCGACCGCTTGCGAGGATTGCGGCAGAAGGCACAACGCGTGTGTCTGGTATCGGGCGGCGAGATTACCGTCCGCGTGGAAGGCAAGAGCGGTCAGGGCGGACGCAACCAGCAGTTCGCGCTCTATCTTGCCCCAAAGATCGCCGGCGATAACATCTGCGTGCTCAGCGCCGGCACCGATGGCATTGACGGCCACAGTCCAGCCGCGGGAAGCGTAGCGGATGGCAGCACCGTGGAGCGGGCGCGTGCCCTGGGGCTCGATCCCGCCATAGCCTTGAACGGTTTCGATGCCTATCCTTTATTCAAAGCGCTGGGCGACGCGATTGAGACTGGACCGACGGGGACGAATGTGAGGGATGTGCGGCTGTTGATAGCGTGGTGATCAGAAAAAAGCTGTTACGCCTTCGCGCAGCACGCGCACGCGGTCTTGGATCCCCGCCCGCCGGGCTTCTTTCGCCAGCAGCTTGAGCGGCTCATCAATGGGCTCGTGTGAAAGGCGGAAGCTGCCGTAGTGCATGGGCACCATCCAGCGGGAGCCGAGTTCCACGAACGCGCGCACCGCGTCCTCCGGGCTGGTGTGGTTGGCGCGGAAGGCCGGCGGATTGTACGCACCGATGGGCAGGAGCGCGAGTTTGGGATGCAGCCGGCGTCCGATCTCACTGAAGCCCTCAAAGTAGGCGGTGTCGCCAGCGTGGTAGAGAGAATCATGCGGCGAGCGGATCACATAGCCGCCGTAGGCGCGGTGGTCGTCCTTGATGATGCGCGCGCCCCAGTGCCGCGCGGGTACGTGCGTGATCTTCAGGCCGTCGAAATCGCAGGTTTCCCACCAGCGCAGCTCCATGATCTCGCGAAAGCCGAGGTCATCGACCAGATCGGTGACGTTGCGCGGCAGGATGATGCTGGGCGCCCGCCCGCGCAACCGCTCAGTGTGCGCCGCGACGGCGCGCAACGACGGCCGGTGCAGATGGTCGAAGTGCGCGTGCGTCACCAGCACCAGGTCGATGGGCGGCAGGTCCTCGATGCGCAGCCCGGGACGGCGCAGCCGCTTCAACACGAACAGCCACTGGGCAAAATTAGGATCGAGAAGGATGGTTTTGCCGCCGGTCTGGAGAAAGAAGCTGGAGTGCCCTATAAAGGTCAGCGCCAGCTCGCCATTGTGCGTGAGGACCGGGGTACAGGTCTCGCCCGTGCGCGGGGTGATGGCCGAGTGGCGGATCAGACGCGTAAAATTATGGGCCCGTTTCCTGAGAGTCCTGCTTATTGCGACCATGCGACAATCTCGAACATTAGACGCCCAGACCGACCCCTGGGATGCAGGTCCATCTCTCCCCACGCCATCGATATCATACTGCCTTCCAGGAAGCTTATGAACGAAATTGCCGCTTCCCGCCGCGACTGGAAGTATCACCCTAAGATTCTTGCTCGGCTTTCTTGACCGCAGGCGTCGCTGGCTTTCTAATGGGTCTTGCTCGTGCGAGCGGAGGAAAACCATGCGCGTTGCATTCCTGGGTCTCGGCATCATGGGCAGGCCGATGGCCGCCAATCTGGTCAAGGCCGGTCACGAGGTAACAACCTGGAACCGCTCGTCGGGCAAGGAGGTCCCCGGAGCGCGCGCAGCGGCAACTCCGCGCGAAGCGGCGGAAGGCGCGGAAGTGGTATGGATGTGCGTCTCCAATACCGCCGCGGTCGAGCAAGTGCTGTTCGGCGAGAGCGGCGTGGAAGGCGCGCTCAAGCCGGGAATGATCGTTGTCGACTCGAGCACGATTTCCCCCCTGGCGACGCGCGAATTCGCCCGCCGGGTGAGCGAGCGCGGAGCGGAGTACGTGGACGCGCCCGTCACCGGATCGAAGGCCGGGGCGGAGTCTGGGCAGTTGATCTTCATGGCCGGGGGCAGCGAGGCCACCCTCGAGAAGCTGAAGCCGCTGTGGAGCGCCATGGGCAAGAACCTGTTCCGCGTGGGTGACGTCAGCATGGGACAAGCCGCCAAACTGGGCATGAACCTGATCATTGCGCTCACCTATGAAGGCTTTGCCGAGGCCCTGGCTCTGACCGGCAAACTCGGCGTCAAGCCGGATGCGCTGATGCCATTGATTCAGGCTTCGATGGTGCGCTCTGGCGTCATCGACTACAAAGCGCCCTTCGTGCTCCGACGCGATTTCTCGCCCAATTTTCCACTGCGCCTCATGCACAAGGACATACAGCTCATGCTCGATGCTGCCAAAGAGCAAAGAGTGAAGCTGCCTGGCCTGGAGACGGTGGCGGAGATTTACGATATTGCCGCCGAGGAAGGCCAGGATGACCTCGACTACGCGGCCACGCTTACGCTGCTCGAGAAGTGGGCGGGCGTCGAAGTGAAGGGCACAGCGGCGTAGGAGCGCCCGCCGATTCTGGGCGCGCCGACGAAGCTAGTGCGCAAGTTTGCGCGCCACCACTGCCATCGTGAGCTGGCGGAAAAACCACTGCCCGGCTTCGAGATACGGACGCGTGCCGCTCAGGTCTTCGCGGCCATCGCGTTCGACCAGGGCGCGTACCTTGGCGGCGCGCTCCGGCGGGGTCTGGCAGTTGGCCATCCAGCGTTCCAGGTTCTGTATTAGCTCGCCGGAATAGAGCCGCTGGAGTTCAAGTCCAGCGGAGGTGAACAAACCGAGCATCTCGGTCGGAGCGAGCGCGCGGGTGTGGGAAGGGTCACGCAGACGCTCGAACTGGTTTTGATAATCGCCGCGCGCCCGCTGTTCGCTCGACACCAGGTCTTCGACAGCGACTTTGCCCAGCGGACGGCAGACGCGCGCCATCTCGCCGAGCACGCGTCCCGGTTCCTCAAAGTGGTGGAAGGCGAAGCGGCAGACCACCACGTCGATCTCACCGTCGGCGAAGGGCAGCCGGTCGGCATCGCCGCGCTGAAAGCGCACGTTGGCCAGTCCGCGCTCCCGCCGATTTCGCTCGGCGATGGCCAGCGGAGCATCGGTGAGGTCGAGCCCGACGACTTCGCGGCAGCGCCCGGCAAAGGCCAGAGCGAGGAAGCCGGGACCGCAAGCAACTTCGAGCAGACGCGATTCGGGCGCGGGATCGGCCGCCTCGACCAGCCGGCCAATGCGGGCCGGGTCCGTTACCGTCGGCGTGACGGCGTACACTTCGGCTTGGCGCGTGAAGGATTCCTGCACGACCGCCTTGTGAACCGTCTCGGCCATCCCGCTCCTATACCAGAACTGGAGTGGGATGCCAAACGCCGGCAAGCTGCCGACTACGAAAACCCATAGTCCGGACGAGAGGCGTTTATTAAAACCTGTAGATGGCGTTCATCGGCTGTCCGTAACTTAAGTGTTATCAGGCGAAGCTGCTGTGGTGTCTTACTTGCTTACACAAGGATGCGCCCTGAAGCGGAGCACCTTGAAGTAGGGGGGAGGGTTCCGGGGCAGGCCGCGATGAGCCTAACCTGGCTCGACAAATCAAGGCGAAGGTTCCCTTGTGGGCGTCCTGGCGACGCCCTCTTTTTTATTGGCAAATGACATGTTCTGGCGTGATTGCTTCATCTCACCCAGGTGCGCGGGCCGTCTTCTGCAGCCGGATGTGGAAATGTAGAGTGGGTTTGGCATTGGCGCGACGGCAGCGGCGTGGTACTATGAGATTCGTCTTCCACAGGGCCGCACCTTCCCGTGCTGGCAATCCGCGCAGAAGTTTCAGAGCGCTGAACGAGCGAGAGTAGTTTCGATATTCCTGACCAAGGGGCTTTCCGTCACGCCGCGAGCATAAGGGAGCGTGATCCACATTAGGTTCCCCCAAGACGCTGCTGTTGCGCCTCCGGGCGAGAGCGCATCTCAGCGTGGATGAAAACCAGAATAGACGGCCGCGCACCACGGCCGCACGAGGCACATGAACAGACCAAACTTTCCCCGAGGAGGAGGACGTCGCCGCCGGCGCAAGCATGGCGGCGGTGGTCACCCCGGGCAGGCACAGTCCGGCGGGCGCTCTGCTCGCCGCGGGCGCGGTCCTGCCTTCGTCGGTCCCATGGACCACAGTTATCGCAACAACCAGCCAGGCGGAGGTAACGGGCTTGGCGGAAATAGCCGCTTCCGCCCCGGACCGATGACCAGCGGCAGCGCTGGATTCTTCCAGCATGCCGAAGTCGAGCCGCTGCCCGCGCGCGAGGATGCCACCACCCGCATCTACGCCTTCATTGACGACCTCTTCTTCCGCACCAAGGTGCAGGAGACGGCACGCAAGCTCAATGTGAAGGTGGAGTTTGTGAAGACCGATAAGGACGTCCTGGACAGCATCGCCGCCAGTGAGGAGCAGCCTTCGCTGATCATCTTCGACCTGAACAATGCCGGCGCGAAGCCTTTGACGACTATCCCCAAGTTGAAGTCGCGGTTGAAAAAGGGGACCTCGCTGGTGGGCTTTGTCTCGCACGTGCAGGGCGATCTGAAGGTAAAAGCACTGGAAGCGGGATGCGACGCGGTCATGCCGCGTTCGGCTTTCTCCCAGAACCTGCCCCAGTTGCTGCGCCGCCACGGCGCCACCGCGGAGCATTTCGAAGAAGCCCCGGGCCAGCCGGGAGCGTGATTCGCGGCGCGAAGGATGCGTGCCCTGATGCTGTAGTATTTCAGGCCATGCCGGGCTGCACTTTCTGTCGCATCATCCGCGGCGAATCACCGTCGAAAAAAGTCTACGAGGACGAGCGCGTGTACGCCTTCGAGGACATCCGCCCGCAGGCCCCGACACATGTCCTCATCGTCCCTAAGAAACACATCGTTGGCCTTAAGGAGGCCACGAGGGAAGACGCCGAAATCATCGGCTACTGCCACCTGATCGCGGCCAAGATCGCGCGTGAACGGAAGATCGAGGACGGCTACCGCACGGTTTTCAACGTCGGACCCAAGTCCGGCCAATCGATCTTCCACCTGCACCTGCACCTGCTGGGAGGCCGCGTGCTGCGCTGGCCGCCAGGATAGCAGCGTTGTCCTGAGCAGAGCGCGACCCTTGATTGCGCAGAGACGCAGCATGCTGCGTTTCTACTCGGGTGAGATAACGATCGAATCGCAGACGTTCAACCACTCGCCTCTTGTTCACAGAACCCGCCCAGCTTAGGCTGGCCCCCTTTTACAAATGGGAACCTCTATTCCTTGTCATTCCGGAGGCGCCAGGGAGCGGATCAGTCCAGCCGCACCAGGAACGCCGAGCCCTCATCTGGATGCGTGTCGCGTGTGACCTCTTCGGCGCGGGCGCGATCGTCATTCAGCACGCGCACCCGCACCCACCAGTCGCCGGCCGGGCTGGGGAAGTCCAGCACTCTTGCCGTCAGGTAGCGGCGCGAGAGACGCTCGCGAAGTTCCTCCGCCGCGATCTGCCGCTGGAAGGCGCCGATCTGCACGCACCAGCGCCCGCCGCTATCAAGCGGGGCCGGCGTGCCCAGAACGTCGAGCCTGACCGGGGCCGTGCCTGGGCGCCACACGTCGATGGCCTTGGCGGCGGCAAGCGAAAGGTCGATGACACGCCCATCGACGAAGGGACCGCGGTCAGTGATGCGCACCAGGGTGGCGGCGCCGGTGCGCAGGTTGGTCACGCGCACCACGGAATTCAGCGGCAGAGTACGGTGCGCCGCGGTCATGGCGTTCATGTCGTAGATTTCGCCGTTGGAGGACTGCCGGTTGTGGTAAGGCGGTCCGTACCAGCTCGCCATACCCGTTTCCGTGAACAACGGGATAGCGCCGAGCGGGACGGTGATCGCGGGTGGCGAAGCTTTCCCGGCTGGGCTCGCGCCGGGCTCGGGAGCGGTGGTGATGGCGGGCGGCGGCGCCGGCATGCGGGCGGTCGTCGGCTTTTTCTCGCCGCAGCCGGCCAGCAGCAGAAGGCACAGCAGGAACGCGGCGGCGGGGCGCGCGATCAGCGCTTTCGCTGCTGGTCCATGAAGTCGGCGAGCTTGGTCAGTTTCTCCGCGGCGACGCGCAGGCTGCGCGAGGATTCGTTCCGCACCGTGGGAACAACTTCGTTGTCCAGATAGTCGATGACCGCCTGCAGGTCTTGCTCGATGCGGCTCTGAGCTTCGCCGAGGGTGCGGCCAATCTTGCGTCCGGTTTCCTCCATGCGGGAGGCACGGCTGCTGGTATGCTTTTTCACGTTCCACCTCGGTTCAGATGGGAGTGCCAGGGCGCTGTGATTATCGCCGCGATGCAGGCGTGGGTCAATGCAGAGCACCTTCAGAGCCAACCAGGGAGCAAGGTGAAGCCTCCGCAAGCGATCCTTAGCCCGGGGGAACGGCGCGCGTTCCGCCAGCGGCTCCTGCGCTGGTTCGACCGCAATCGCCGCCAGCTTCCATGGCGAGCTGACCGCGATCCCTACCACGTCTGGCTTTCTGAAGTCATGCTGCAGCAGACGCGGGTTTCTGTCGTGTGTGAGCGTTACCCTGCGTTTCTATCCCGCTTTCCCGATGTTGAGCGGCTGGCATCGGCGAAGCTGCCGGAAGTGCTCGCCTCCTGGAGCGGCCTGGGGTACTACCGGCGGGCGCGTGCCCTGCACGCTGCTGCTCGTCATCTCATCCAGCACGGCGGATTTCCCCGGACTGCCGAGGAGCTGGCAGCCTTGCCCGGGATCGGCCGTTACACCGCGGCGGCCATCGCCAGCATCGCCTTCGACCAGGCTTGTGCGGTGGTGGACGGCAACGTCGAGCGGGTGCTGGGCCGGATGTTCCGGGTTTCCGGGCAGCACGTCTGGCGCGCCGCTGCGGAACTGCTGCATCCGCGTCGGCCCGGCGACTTTAACCAGGCGATGATGGAACTGGGCGCAACCGTCTGCCTGCCGCAGGCGCCGCTATGCGACGAGTGCCCGGTTTTCGCCTGGTGCCGGACGCGTGGCGCCGCCAAATCGCGCGCAGGTTTCCCGCGGCGCAGGAAAAGGATTGCCTACCGATTGCCCGTTCGCGATCAGTCTGTTTTTCTGGTGCGGAGAGGGAACCACAAGTCGCTGATGCCTGGGATGTGGGAGCTGCCGCAAACGCGGCCCGGTGCGGGAGAGCCTATACTGCGGTTGCGGCATGCCATCACCAACACGGACTACCGGGTGAGCGTATATGGCGCTAAGACAGGAAACGGATCAGCCGGGCGATGGCTGAAGCTCACCGATGTCGAGCGGCTGCCACTGACCGGGCTAACCCGCAAAATCCTGCGCCAGTCGAACCTCATCTAAGCAAACGGGGGTAAGGATGCCTGCTTTGACTGTCGGAACCGTCGCACCGGAAATTAAGCTGACGAGCACCAAGGGAGCGAACTTCTCGCTACAGCAAGCGCTCAAGCGCGGGCCGGTAGTGGCGGCATTCTTCAAGATCAGTTGTCCAGTGTGCCAGTTCACCCTTCCTTACCTGGAGCGAATCTACAAGGCGTATGCGGGCAGCAAGGTTGCGATCGTCGGGATCTCGCAGGACGAGCAGAATTACACCGAAGATTTCGCGCACGAGTATGGCCTGAGCTTGCCTCTGCTGCTCGACCCGGTGGACCGCTATCCGGCGTCGAACGCGTATGACATCACGCACGTGCCTTCCATCTTCCTGATTGCCGATGGCGAGGTGAAGCTGTCCATTGTCGGCTGGGACGAGCACGACATGGAAACCCTTAACGCCGAAGTTGCCCGCGCCAGTGGCGTTTCCGTCCGACCACTATTCCGCAAAGGTGAGGACGTTCCCACTTCCAAGGCGGGTTGAAGCTCGCTGAACTGACCCGCGTCGCGGGTTGTCACACTGTACTTTCCCGATTTGGCTAAAGTAACTGTTGATCTGCCTCAGGACTACTTGCCGCTTTCTGCGGCCGACTCCACCTATTCACGTAAAATGTGTTTTTGTCGCGTGAATTCCGGGAGGGCCATGCGCAGACTTCTTGTTGTCCTTGTGTTGACGTCGGCGGTTGCCATAGCCGCCGGTGCCGCGGGCAAATCCAGCAGGCGCAAGCACGCCGCCACCGCTCCCAATCCCAACACAGTTCCTGCGGAAGCGCTGGTGGCGATGAAAACCATCGATGCCGAGCGGATCCGTGCGCACGTGAAGTTTCTCGCCGACGACCTGCTGGAAGGGCGCGGCACTGGGCAGCGCGGTGGTGATATTGCCGCCGCTTACATCGCGGCGCAGTTCGCGCTCTATGGCCTGAAGCCCGCCGGCGACGGCGGCAGTTATCTGCAGAAGGTTTCGCTCGCCGGGGTCACAGCGCAGTCGGAAGCAACTTTCAGCGTGGTCCCGGAGCAGGGCGACGTCATGGCGCTGCGACAGGGCGAAGACTACGTTGCCACCGACCCATCGCGGCAGCCGGTGAGCGACATCGACGCCCCCATGGTCTTTGTCGGCTACGGCATCGAGGCGCCGGAGTACAGGTGGGACGACTACAAAGGCGTGGACCTGCACGGCAAGGCGCTGCTGATGCTGGTCAATGAGCCCCCCTCCGACGATCCCAACTTCTTCGCGGGCAAGGCCCTGACCTACTACGGCCGCTGGACTTACAAGTACGAGGAGGCGCTGCGCCGCGGCGCCGTGGCCGCTATCCTGATTCACAAGACCGACATGGCCAGCTATGGCTGGGATGTGGTGCGCAATTCCTGGTCGGGGGAAAATTCCTATCTGCAGACGGAAGGCCCACGGCTGAAGGCAGCGGGCTGGGTTTCCTTTGCCACGGCACAAAAGATTGCCGAAGCGGCCGGTCAGCATCTCGACCAGTGGCTGGTGCAGGCCAACTCCCGCGCCTTTCATCCTATCCCCCTGCCATTGAACCTCAAGGCGCACATGGTCAGCAAAGTGCGTTCGTTCACCTCTAGCAATGTGCTGGCCATGCTGCCTGGGTCCGATCCCAGGCTGCGCAACGAAGCGGTGCTTTACACCGCGCACTACGATCACCTGGGCATTCGTCCTGAGATGCCTGGCGACAACATCTTCAACGGCGCCATGGACAACGGAACCGGCTGCGGCATCCTGCTGGAGCTGGCGCGCGCCTACGCGTCGGTGACCCTGCCGCCCAGGCGTTCGATTCTGTTCGCCGCCGTTACGGCTGAGGAGCAGGGACTGCTCGGTTCGGAATACCTGGGCCGCCATTCGCCGATTCCGGCGGCGAGGCTCGCTCTCGATCTGAACTACGACAGCCTGCTCGCCCTCGGGACGGCCGAGGAGGTGGAAATTCCCGGCGCCGAGCGCACCAGTTTCTATCCCATCGTGGAAGCGACCGCCCGGCAGTTCGAGCTGCAGATTCGTCCCGATCCCCATCCCGAAGCCGGCCACTACTACCGCTCCGACCACTTCAGCCTGGCCCGCGTGGGCGTGCCCGCGTTCAGCATCAACGAGGGAGACAAGTTCAAGGGCCACACTGCCGAATGGGGAGCGCGGCAGCACCTAGAATACGAGCAGAAGCGGTATCACCAACCCAGCGACGAATATCGTCCGGAGATGGACTTCAGCGGCGATGCGGTTATGGCGCGCTTTGGCTTTGTTCTGGGCTGGAAAGCCGCTAGCCTGCCCGAGATGCCCGCCTGGCGGCCTGGGGACGAATTCGAGGCCGCGCGCAAAAAGAGCGAAGCCGCGGTCGGCGCACGCTAAGCCATCCTTATTGAGTAACTTAGGTAACTTTGGCCGACTCCAGCGTCATGTTACGCTCCCTCCTAGCAGAACCGCGCGTGCCTGGGCGGTTCCGCTTTCTCCCCGGCAGCAACTTGGTGGTGGCAGCCGTTTCCTGACCGTCACGCCCTGCGCTTGGCGTTGGTGCAGGAAAGCGGCGAACAGCGCTTCCTCATCTATGCCGCGGTTCAAGATTTTTCAACGACACGATCTGGCGGAGTTCGCCTGCTATTTCCAGTTGGCGAAATACTCGCCGGTTTTGTCCCTGGAAGGTCTGGCGCCGGGCGTCGACAACCTCCGGCACGACGTCTCCCTGAGTCCGCGCTTCACCCAGCTGGCCCGCCAGCATCTCTGGCGCCTGATCGTCGAGTCCGGCGAAGTCCAGGAGCTCGTGGCCGACGATGCCACCGGATCTCGCCCGGCCTGGGATGCGAAACGGGCCCGCAAGCCCGGCAACGGTAGCGAACCCGGCGACTTCCGGCGCACGCTCGCCGAGCTCTACACCGTGGCCCTGAGCTGCGCCAAGGCCGAGGGCAATCTCACGCTCGACCTGCTGGCGCACGTGGCGGTGCTGAAGTTCTTCAAGTCCGAGCTGCTGGCACAGTTCAACCAGGTGCTCGACCGCGTGCGCGCCCGCGTGAACACCGAAAAGGGTTCCCAGCCGGCGCGTACCCTCGCCTTGCAGGAGCGCTTCGCCCGCTTCCAGATGAGCAAGAAGACGGTGCTGCGCAAGGTGGGCGAGGAACTGTTTCGCATGCAGCGCGACCTCGAGAAAGAAACTCTGGCGCGCATGCGGCGCTCCCTGTTCGGCGACGAGCAGGCCGGCGTCTACGAGATTTTTCTCAACCGCCTGCTGTTCACCGAGGAAGGCCGCGACGATTATCTCAACGCCCAGCACTACGTGATGCTGGGCAACTACGAGCGCGACCCCGACCGCTTCTTCGCCATCCTGGAAATCGCTCGCCTGTTCCTGAAGTCGCTCGCGCTGGGCGACGTGCGCGAGGAGCAGGATATCCGCGCCGTACTCAACGTCCCCGAGAACGCCCAGGAACTCGTGGCCGGCGGCACGCCCGATGCGGCCGATCCCAAGGGCCGGGCGCAGAAGGCTGTCCTGGAAGCCTGGCTCCAGACGCTCGAAGAACACGGCATGATGCGGCACGTGGTCGCGGCCTACGAGGTCGTACCCATCCTGCCCGAGTACTCGCCGCCCATCAACGCGCAGCAGTTGAAGAACGCGCTGATCCAGCGCGCCGAGCGCCTGCGCGTGGAAGAGCTGCTGGCCGAGCACGGCAAGCTCTCCGTCGAGCCCATGCACGACGCCATCAAGCGCGTGCTGGCCTGCCGCGGCACGGAACGCGCCAAGCTCGCCGGACGCTTCCTGATGGACTTCATCCGCTATCACCGCGACGTGCGCAAGCTGGAGGCGGTCACCGCGGCCATGGAGCGCGTCAACGTCATCAGCAACCCGAAGGTCCGCGAACTGTCCGCCATCAACAACACGCTCTACGAATTTCTGCTTCCCGACGAGCAAAAGCCGGCCGAAGAGCGCGTGGTCGACCACGTCGTGCTCAAGGCCGACCTGCGCGACTCCACCCAACTCACCCGCACCCTGTACGAGCGCGGGCTGAATCCGGCTTCCTACTTCAGCCTGAACTTCTACGAGCCGGTGAACCGGCTGCTGCCGCTGTTTGGCGCGGAAAAAGTTTTCATCGAAGGCGACGCCATCATCCTGACGGTCCTCGGGCGCCAGGGCGAGGCGCAGTTCGCGGTGGCGCGCTGCTGCGCGCTGGCCCGCGAGATCATCGGCGTGGTGCGCGCCTACAACGAGAAGTCGCGCCAGGCCGGGCTGCCCATGCTCGAACTCGGCATCGGCATCTCCTACCAGGACGCGGCCCCGCTCTACCTGATGGACGGCGCCACGCGCGTGATGATCTCGCCCGCGCTCAACGAGAGCGACCGGCTGTCATCCTGCAGCCGCGTGGCGCGCCGCTGCCTGGCACAGAATCCCACCCCCTTCAACGTCTTCGCCTTCCACAGCGGAGAAGGCGGGAATAACGGCGACGATCCCGAGGAATTCCTGGTGCGCTACAACATCGGCGGCGCGCACCTGGACCAGGCAGCGTTCGAGAAGCTGCGCCGCGAGATCTCTCTCCGCACCGACAACCTGCAACTGCCCATGATCTGGGGACGCGAGCCCGTGCGTCTCCACAGCGGCATGGTGCCCTTGCCCTCGGGCGGCTTCCAGAAGCTGGTGGTGCGCGAGGCCCGCGTGGCCCAGGTCGATCCTCACACCTTCGGCTTCAAACGCTGGACCGAGCTGCGCTACTACGAAGCCTGCACCAGCGCCGAACTTTACGAGCGCCTGGAGAAGGCGAAGGCCAGCGCCGCGCCCGTCCTGGCGCGCTAGCGCGGCTCTACGGCAGCGGTGGCCGGGGCACTCCACCGACCCTCTCCATCCTTGGTTTGCCGTCGGGCCTCGGCAGGGCCGGCGCCGGACGCTTGCGCTCGAGGGGAAAGTCCTCGGGAGTGCCGATGCCCGGCGGCTCCTCGTTGAAACCGTTCGCGCTCAGCAGACGCGTGAGAACACCGGCCAGACTCTGCGGGTTGAGATCGCCGCCGCTCTTCTGATCGCCGGCAGCCTGAGGCTGGCGGGCCGTCTTTCCGGAAGTCAGGACTTCGCGCTCGGCCCGCTCGGCGGCGAACGTCCTCAAGTTGGCGCTGGCGATCTGCAGCGCATAGAGCAACGCCCAGCAGCGTTTGATTTCGACGTGACCGCTGATCAGCATGCGTATCACCATCATCACGCCGTATTGCAGGCTGGTGGCATCCTCGGGGAAAGGCAAAGCGTAGCTTCCGCTCGGATTTTCGATGGTGTCGTGGAAATAGCAGTAGTCCTCGCCGCGCAGCGCGGGCGAGCCGCAGCGCCGGCCGTTCATGCGGACGTGCTGGCAGCGTGGCGCGTCGTGCGCCGCCTGCATCGCCTGCATCGGATTGTGGTTGAAAGGCTCTATAGGATCCATCCCCCCTCCCCTCCCCCCTGGGTCTGTGCAGAATCAACAACTTAGCGACTGGCATCAGTCGTCGATCAGGCAAAATAAAGGACTTACACGCAAAATCAGTCAAAATAAGGACTTAGGACTGGCGGAGAGCATGTATATCTAATAGATAAGTAATTGATAATATAAATATCCGATTACGCGAAATTTGTCAAGCGAAATTTTTAGGGATTCGTGCAAGAACCGCGCCGGGAGCGGCAATAGCGGAATGCGGGGTGCTCGGAAGAACGCCGCAGGGGCTAAAGCCCAGCGTTCTACAACGTGCTTGCGGCACGGCTAAAGCCATGCCCTGATACAAGGCTGGTGGCAGCGGATGGCGTTAGAAGCGCTGCTTGTGGGCGGCGAAGGGGATCTTGATGACCGCCTCCAGGTCGACGGCCACGCCGTGCTGCGTCGCCGGCCGGAACTGCCAGCGCGACAAGGCGACGCGCGCGTTTTCGTCCAGCGTGTCATCTACTCCCTGCAGGACCTTGACGCCGTCCACCGTGCCGTCGGCGCGGATGATGGCGTAGAGCGTCACTGTGCCCTCCACGTTGGCCTTCATCAGGGCGGTGGGATACGCCGGGTCCACCTTGTGCACGGCCACCGGCGCGGTGAGGTCGCTCTCGTCGGAAATCTGTTTCAGGGCAGCGAAGCGGACGATCCAACTCCCGCCGACCGAGGTCAGGTTGGGCATGTTGAGGACCATCGAGTAGTACTTGCGCGGCCCAAATACTTCCTGCTCCACGCTACCGGGCGAGGGAGTATGCGGCGCGCTGGCGCCGGGCGTTTCGTGGGGAAGGTCGGGCGCCGGGCGGGCGGCGGCGATGATGACTTGCCTCTGCGCGTCGGCAAAGCTGCGGGCCGGAGGCTTTCCGGAGACTGCTGCCGGCGTGTTGCCGGATGGCCCCGCCCCCACGTAGATTCCCGCCGGAGCGCCGGAAGATCCTGCTCCGTTCCTTGACGGGCCGCCCGGGCCAACTCCACCACCAGCAATCTCGGGAGTTCCGGGAGCGTCGGGCTTGCCTTCTGGGGTGGCGGCGAAGGTCCCGCGCCGGTTGCCTGCGGGGATCTCGATCGGACCCGAAGGCGGCGCCGGGTCGAGGCCGAGCGCGATCAATTGCCCGGCGGATTGGATTCCTGAACCGCCCGCGCTCGCTGGAGGCGGCGGAGGGACCGGGCGCGCTGCCTGGCCTTCTCCGGCGACGGCGCGCTGTTCCGCCGCCGGCAATTTCGGCGCTTCGACCTGCGCTTCGGCGTGCGCCACGTTGATGTCGCCCAGCTTGCGCTTGACCGACTCCAGGTCCGGCGGAGGTTCCACAACCGACGGCGCACGGCTCTGTAAGTTCATCTCCGCCACGCGGCGCGAGGTGTTCGCCTCCGGCGGAGGCACGGGAGTCGCGGCCAGCCAGGGCAGCGTCAGTTGCGAAGCCGAGCGCGTCACGCCGGCAACCGGAGGCTGGGGCGCCGGCGTCGAAACCACCAGGTTGGGCAGCTTGACCGCGTGGGGAATCAGCTTGGGCGCGGCCGGGTTCACGATGGTCTGGCGTGTGTTGTCAGGGTTGGGCGGCAGCGAAATGATAGGCTGCCTGGAATAGGCCGGCTTTCCGCGCACTTTCACTTTGGCCGGCGCGCTGGAAGTGAAGACCGGTGGCAGGTATTCCGAGACCTGATAATAGGTCAGCATGGTGTGGCGCGTGACGGGCTCGATCCGGACCCGTGGCCTGAGCAGATACATCTGCGAGAACCCCCACAGCGCGGTGAGGACGAAGGCGTGATACAGAAACGACTGGCGAATCTCGGTCCACGGGATTGGGGCGGAAACGAAAACGTCCGGCCAGAATTCTCCCGCAGTGGAGGTCAGCCGCAACGGCCGCGGACGCCGCCGCAGCAAGAGGTCGCGCAGGTTTCTCCAGAAGACGCGGTGCCAGGGGTCCAGTTCCACCAGCAAGCGCGGGACGCGCCCCGAAAATGGAGGACCACCGAATTGCGCTTCGCCGAGGGCCATGGCAGGAGGCGGGGAGGAGTTTGGATTATAAGACAGTAAATAGATGAAAATCCCGTGAATCGCGCACCCCGCGTTGTGCCAAGATGGTGGACGGCTGCGAGGAAACCAAGCATGAAGGCATGGATGACGGTGATACTGCTGGCGGCGCTCGGTTGCGCCCAGACCGCTGGGGCACAGAAGTCAGCCGCGGCGACCGAGGACTATTCCGGCACCTACAGCTTCCTCGAGGAAGGCGAGTTCGTGCAAATCAACATCGAGGAGGGCAACCGGCTGACCGGGTTTATCTCCCGCTACAACGAAGGCGAGAAGGGTTCCTTCGTCGATCACTTCTTCGACAAGGCCGAGCTGCGGGACCACAACCTCCGCTTCACCACCCGCAAAGTGCATGGCATATGGTTCGACTTCAAAGGCGCCGTTTCGCGGGGTCCGGGTAAGACACGCGATGCGGAAGCCTACTACGTCATCAAGGGCACGCTCACGCAGTACACCTCGGACGCCAACCAGGTGGTGACCGCCAAAGAGCGCGAAGCCGAATTCCGCTCCTTCCCGCAGGACGTGGATGAGGATACGAAGCCCGGCGGCGCCCGCCACTAAGCTCGGCTCCGCGATTCCCTCGGTGTCAGATACCATTCACGGCCAGCGGCAGGCATCCTGTATGCTCGTCGCGTCCAATGGCAACTCAGGTCCAGCTTGAGGTCGCGGCCGCGCCGGCGCCGGCGCGCCACAACTCGACCCTCCTCATGCTCGCGCTCGCCGGCGTGGCTGCGCTCGCCGTGGTAGCGCCGTTCTTCTTCCTGGGCAACGCTTCCGGGCACGACTTCGAGTTCCATCTGGCGTCGTGGATGGAGGTCGCCCGCCAGTGGCGCGCAGGGGTTCTCTACCCGCGCTGGGCGGAGCTGGCCAACTGGGGATTCGGAGAGCCGCGCTTCATCTTCTATCCGCCGGCGTCGTGGATGCTGGGCGCGGCGTTGTCATTCATCTTTCCTTGGTCGATGGTCCCGGGAGCGTTCATCTGGCTGGCGCTGACGCTCGCCGGCATCGCTATGTTCACGCTGGCCAGAGAATATCTGCCCGCGAGCGATGCGATTGCTGCGGGAATTTTGTTCGCCATCAATCCCTACCACTTGGTGCTGGTTTACTGGCGGAGTGATTTTGCCGAACTGCTGGCCAGCGCGCTCACTCCCCTGGCGGTACTGTTCGCGATGCGGACCGCCACGGAACCAAAACGCGCATGGCTGCCGCTGGCACTGGTCACCGCTGGACTCTGGCTGTGCAACGCTCCTGCAGCGGTGGTGGTGAGTTACATGATGGCGCTGATCCTGGTGGTTGTGGCGGCGCGGGAAGGCAGCGCGAGACCTTGGGCCTATGGCGGACTCGCGCTGGCGCTGGGATTGGCCCTGGTTGCGTTCTACCTGGTGCCGGCAGCGTTCGAGCAGGGCTGGGTCAACATCTCCGAGGTGCTTTCGCAGGGGCTGAAATTCCCGGAGAATTTTCTCTTTATTGTCACGCCCGACGCCGAGCACACGCGCTTCAATTTCATTGTCTCGTGGGTTGCGGTTGGGGTGATGGCCGCAACCCTGGCGGCGATAATTGGCGTCGGTCGGTGGCGGCGCGAGCACTCGCCGTTGTGGTGGGTGCTGGTGAGCCTGGTCGCGGTTTCAATCATTCTCATGTTTCCGGTGACCACGGCAGTTTGGACTTACCTTCCCAAGCTGCGCTACGTGCAGTTTCCGTGGCGCTGGCTGCTCGTGCTCGATGTGCCGTTTGCCCTCTGCCTGGCTGCGGCGATGGGACGCCTGCGCGGCGCCGGCAAGCATGCAGCCTGGGTGATGGCGCTCGCCGGGCTTGCGATCACTGGATTTATGCTGACGCGCAGCAACTGGTGGGATGCAGGCGGCGCGACCGATTTCTACGAGGAGCACTTCCGCTCGGGCACCGGATACTTCGGCGTCGACGAGTATGGTCCGCGCGGCTCCGACCACTACGACCTCAACCCGCAGGCGCCTCTGGTTGATTTGAACAGCAGCAGGAACGCCGGCAGCGAGCCCGGGCCGCGCGTGGAAGTCCAGCAGTGGGCGCCGTTGCGGAAACAGTTTGTGGTGTACTCACTGGAGCCGGTAACCGCGGCCTTGCGCTTGCTGAATTATCCGGCGTGGCGGGTAGAAGTGAACGGAAAGCCGGGGCGGGCGTCCTCCAACCGGCAGACGGGCCAGATGCTGCTTTCGCTTCCCGCCGGTGTCAGCCGGGTGCAGGTTGTGTTCGCCGCCACGCCTGACCGCTTGTGGGGCGATGCTGTCTCCGCAGCCGCTGCCGTCATGCTGGTAGGGCTGATGCTGGTATCGCGTCGGCGCCTGCGCCCGCCTTCTGTTCGTCGCCCGATTTAGCTTGCGTTTTCCAGGGAACACCGGCGTGAGGGCGGCTTTCAGCCCAGGCCGGATATGCTAATCTTTCCCGGCGAGGGCAGGCCCCCACGGCGATGTCTGCGACCACTTCCACGACGGTCCCGGCAAGCGGACCCTCCGGGTTTCCGGAGCTGGTCTTCATGCAGGAATCCGAGCAGCGCGCCATCGTTCTGGATCACACGCCGTTCACCATCGGGCGCAAGGCCGACCGCGACCTGATCATCGCCGACCCCCGGGTCTCGCGCGACCACGCTTCCATCCTCTCCGAGGGCGGCGACTACGTGATCGTGGACGTGGGCAGCAAGCACGGCACCTTCGTCAACGGAGAGAAGATCGAGCGGCACAAGCTGAACACCAACGACCGGGTGGAGTTCGGCGCCCACGGCGGTCCCTGCATCGTATTCAATCCCACCGCCACGGGCACCAGTTCGGCGCGCGAGTTTCTCAGCCAGATTTCCGGTCTGGAAGTGCGCGGCGGAGCCTCCGACCTGGAAAAGCTCACCTTCTTCCTGGAAGCGGCGCGCAAGCTGAACACCACCGGCGTGGTGGACGAGATCCTGGTAACGCTGATCGATTCTACGCTGCGGCTCACCGGCGCCGAGCGGGGCTGCGTCTTCCTGCGCGATCCCGACGGACGCCTGCGGCTGGCGGCGGGGCGGAAAGCCGGCGGCGAGCCCATGACGGATGAGACCACCATCTCGCGCTCCATCCTGGAGGATGCGGCGCGCGGGGCCTCCGCCTTCGTGGTGACCGACACCACCAAGTCCGCCGACGTGGCCCAGCGCAAGAGCATCATCGCCTACGACCTGCGCACCGTCATCTGCATCCCGCTGCGCAAGACCAAGGTCAAGGAGAAGGCGCTCGATGTCACCATCATGGGCGGGCTGCCCGAGATCATGGGTGTGCTCTACCTGGACAGCCGCTACGCCTCGCGCGACCTCTCCAAGGTCAGCAAAGACATTTTGACAACTATCGCCACCGAGGCCGCCTCGCTGGTGGAGAACGCGCGCCTGGTGCAGGCGGAAGAGTCGGCGCGCCGCTACCAGCAGGAGCTGTCCATCGCCGCGTCCATCCAGCAGCGGCTGATGGCGGTCACCATCCCGGAGCTGGCGTTCGCCACCATCCAGGCGCGGAATCTTTCCTGCCGCGACGTAGGCGGGGATTTCTTCGACGTCATTCCCACGCCGGAAGGGGTGGCCGTGGTGGTGACCGATGTCTGTGGCAAGGGGATCTCCGCCGCCCTGCTGGCCTCGATCCTGCAAGGCATGGTTTATTCGCAGATCTGCAACAACGTTCCGCTGGCTGAGGTGGTGACCTCGACCAACCGCTTTCTCTGCCAGAAATCGCTGGGCGAAAAGTATGCGACGCTGGTGATCGCCCATCTGAAGACCAGCGGTGAACTGGAGTTCGTCAACTGCGGGCACGTTCCGCCGCTGCTGATAGCCTCGGGAGAGGTATCGCGTTTGTTCGAGGCCAACGTGCCCGTAGGCCTGCTGCCGGACATGGAGTACACCATAGGGACCCGGCAAATGAAGCCGGGCGACCGCTTGGTGCTGATCACCGATGGCGTCACCGAGGCGGAGAGCCCGAGCGGCGAGTTCTTCGGCGATGAGCGTCTGGAGAAGGCTGCCGCCGGCGAGTCACCGTTCCGCGATATCCTTGCCGCCGTGCGCACATTCTGTGCCGGACGTTCCCTGGGCGACGACTGCACCGTTTTCGAACTCACCTACAAGGCCTGAAGGGCGCGAACCTCTGCCAAGGTCACATGCGGAGCACCGTCAAGGAAGAATTGCGCGCAGATGGGGGGAAGATCATAGTGGGAGAATTCCTACCTGTATCCGCTCGTCAGGCCGCAGCTTCACCTGTTGAGGAGTCAGAAGAACGAAGAACAGGGTATTAACGTAACCCTCATTTTATTTCTTGCACCATTCTGTCTGTAATTCGCTGCGTCAAGTCGGGCTCAGAGCCTCGCGGGGGGAGGCTGGGTCGCAGGTAAGGGCGGGGACAATGCTACCGCTTTTGAATTCGAGAAGAGAATTTTGATTATTATGGAGCCGGACACATAGGAGCTTCGACAGTGGCTGGGACCGATGGAGCGCTTTCCTATGTACCGAGAGTGGATGGCGCTACGGTGGCCAATATCTACGAAATTGATCCACTATGCGATCCACGGTGGGTTTCTCTGATCGAGAACCATCCCCGAGCTTCGGTCTTCCACAGTACAAACTGGCTGAGAGCGTTGCGTACTGTGTACGGCTACGAGCCCGTTGCGATTACCACTTGCCCTCCTGGAAGCCCTCTAACTAATGGCCTTGTCTTTTGCCGTATCAAGAGCTGGCTGACGGGTCGACGCTTCGTTTCCCTGCCATTTTCCGACCATTGCGATTCCCTGGTAAGCGACTCATCTGAGTTGGATGACCTGCTGTTGTGCATGAAGCGATACGTCGATGAGAAGAAGTGGAGATATGTAGCGATCAGGCCAGTTTCGTATGCGCCGAGTGAGCGCACTGGGTTCGTCAAGAGTCGCACGTACTACTTTCACCGCTTGGATCTCCGCATAAGCGCGCAAGAATTGTTTCATAATTTCCATAAAGATTGTGTTCAGCGGAAGATTCGGCGCGCCGAACGGGAATCATTACGGTACGAAGAAGGGACATCGGAGATTTTGCTTCAAGGATTCTACGAACTTCTTGTGATGACTCGTCGCCGCCAGGGTTTGCCACCGCAACCACTGGATTGGTTTAGGGGTTTGGTTGCGGTATTTGGGAAGGATCTTAAGATCCGAGTGGCGTATAAGGATGATTTGCCTGTTGCCAGTATCATGACGCTTTTTCACAAAAAATCCATGACTTACAAATATGGTTGCAGCAATGCCGCATTGAACAGGTTGGGAGGAATGGCATTCTTGTTCTGGAAGGCAATTCAGGATGCGAAGGACAACGGATTGGATGAGCTGGACATGGGCCGCTCCGAGACTGACAATTTGGGGCTCATCGCTTTTAAGAAGCACTGGGGCGCGGCTGCAACGCTACTGGATTACTGGGCGTATCCAGATCAGGCCGCAGGGTCTCCGAGCGGTTGGCAAGAACGCTTGGCCAGGCGAGTGGTTTCCGCGGCTCCAGACGTGGCCCTGATGACGCTTGGCAAACTGTTATATAGACACATCGGCTAGTGTCGTGCCCTTCAACAGACATGTATTCCGGTTTACGCCTCCGCAGCTCGCCACCGGGTTGCAACAAATGCAAGACCTTGCAATGCGGCAAGAAAACCTTTTGCTCTGGACGTGGAGGAACGGCGTGCTTCGGGCGGGCGTAAGTCACTGATTGTAGGAATGATAAACTAACCGCCGCCTCTGGAACACAGCGTGCTCTGGGATGATATCTCGCCCCAGAGGCATCAGGTCATTTTCCTGAAGCCGTTGCCCCGAGGCGCTAATTCGATGAAGAGTTGTTTCTCAGCTGTCAACGACCTTCAGTTACAGGTGCGCTGCCGCCACCGTGTGCTATTTGGCGTCCTGGGACTCGTGGGCGCGATTGCCTTTCTGTGCTCCGACATTTCACCAATAGACGACGATATCCAGCCGGAAGTTTTCTTTACCCCCCGGTTGTGCAGGCTTTTGCCGCCCCACTGTAGAACCGCCGGAGGTGTAACCCACCGTTCCAACGCAAAACCTGCGACAGTTAACCCGTCGAAGGGTCTACCTGCGCTCGGCCCTGGCCCTGCTGTAGAAGCAACGCTATCAGCAGGACCGGGAGCTCTCATGACGCGAATCCCTGATAGCATGTGGGGATTCCGCTCTCCTCCTGATCACTCCTGAGCTTGACAGCGACTTACCGAGAAACTTGTCCCAAACGCTAACGCAATAGCTAGTAGCTCCAGGCCTTCCTGAAAAGGTTGGACACTCCCTCGTTTAGGGGGAATTTGGCTCGACCATGGAGTACTTGCACCAGCGATCTATTCGCAATTTCGCTGCACCAGGGGGACAGAGGTCATGCGCGATACCCAGAATTCTAGATCACCGAGACTGAACCAGGCGCTGCTCGACCATTACCGTTGCCCAGAACAACTCGTGCCACTCGCTCTGGCTGGGCAACTCTCGGCGGATACCGGGTATTTTCGATTTGGCCCTGATGTGACGTGCTATGGCAATAGTTCAGTCGGTTTCCGTGCCGCGCGGGCTGACGCCAACTTATTTGATACTATGCAAGGAGTAACAGGATCCGGGCCGGTGCTGAACCTGCCGTTCAATCCAACCCAGGTTATTGACAACTTGCGTTGGGAACAATTTAGCGCACACCTGCGCCTCCACTGTCCTTCAGGCAACCTAAACGCAGTTGCCCGAGCAGCATACTATTTCGTCCGGCCTGTTTTGCCCGTTGCCGTTCGCAAGCGCATGCAGAAGATTTCGCTGCGGGACTGGCCTAAGCTGATGTTTCCGAAGTGGCCAGTCGATTGCACGGTCGAAAATTTGCTCGAGAAGTTAGTGATGCTGTCTCTGAGAACAGAGCGAGACACGGAGCTTCCGCTCATCTGGTTCTGGCCCAACGATGCACCAAGCTGCCTGATGATGACACACGACGTAGAGACCAGGACTGGGGTGGAGTTATGCTCCTGGCTTATGGACACCAATCAAAGGTTTGGGATCACGGCCTCCTTTCAATTCATCCCCGAGAAGCGATACGCTGCTCCACAAGTTGTTATGGAAAATATTCAGGAACGAGGATTCGAGATAGGAGTCCACGACCTTAGCCATGACGGAGACCTGTACGGCAACTGGGACAAGTTTGCCCGGCACGCCGAGAAGATAAACCGCTTTGGGCGCGAGTATGGCGCCCGAGGGTTTCGATCAGGTGCGATGTATCGCAATCAGGACTGGTATCACGCGCTTGATTTCCAGTATGACATGTCAGTTCCCAATGTGGCTCATCTGGATCCACAGCGGGGAGGATGCTGCACTGTGATGCCGTACTTCATCGGCAAGATTCTCGAGTTGCCGGTAACTGTCATCCAGGACTACCAACTGTTTCACTTTATGGATGATTACTCCATCGACCTCTGGAAACGACAAATCGAGTTGATCATGGAAAAGTACGGTTTGATTCACTTTATCACCCATCCTGATTACATGATCAGCGAACGGGCGCGAAGCACGTACGTACAGTTGCTTCAGCATATCTCGCGGTTGCGCGACGAACACAAGATATGGATCGCACGACCACGAGACGTCAACGATTGGTGGCGGCAACGGGCACAATGGTGGCTAACAATGCGTGACGGCCGGTGGACTGTGGATGGCCGTGACAGCCAGCGCGCTCGCGTTCGCTACGCCTCGATCCAGAATGGCCGACTCGTGTACCGGGCAGAGAGACACACTGAACTTTGCAATTCAGGCCATGTTGATGTCCGCGATGCAGGGAAGTCAGGAAGGATCGGCGTCCCCGGCAAACTTGGTTTTGGTTTGCCCGGGTGGAGTATCGGCACGGGGCCTAGCGGGTTGGGATAGAGTTTGCGGCTCTCCTGAGGGGAGCGGTCTTCCCTATCAGTACTGAGCGCGGGACCCCGAGAAGCCGCTCCATACACTCGTTGACAAAGAGTATGCGCCCAGACTCATCGCTGATGCGCCCGAGCGCCTGCGGCCAACGCCGTCGGTTCTTCCCCAATGCCCGTGCAGTTCACGGTCCTTTCCCTCGGTTGACCCTCGCTCGTGATGCCGGCGAACGCTAGACTCCCCTCACTTCTTAATGGTCACTACCGGGCATTCGGCCCCGCATACCACCTCATAAGCCGTGGCAAGCCTGTGGGGCTGCGATATCGAAGAAATTTCTTAGCCGAAATTCATGGGGGCGATCCCTTTGGAACCGACTCGATGCGATGCCGTGGCACACACCCCTAATGGGGTCCGGCAGCTCAGAGATGAGCTGGTCATCTTACACGTTTCGGCCATCGAGACCTGGGATCTTCAAGATGCGCCTTTTGAAGTCTGAGCGTTCCTGCGAATTTTCGCCGCCGCCGCCGTCCCGAATTGATTGCTTCCCGATTTTCCACAATTGCACCAATTTCGGGCGTTGACATTAAAGGACCATGAATTTACTGTGGCCCACGTCGACGGCTGAAAGGGTTGGCAACCTAATACGTAGCCAGTCCAAAGTAGGCTGGGTGATCAGCGTCAGCAGGGTGACCTGCTGCGTCTGCCAGGCCCGAAAAAACCGGCAAGCTTGCGAGAGCAGGCCGGGGCTTGGTACCGCGAAAGCGGCGATCACATCAGGGGCTGTGACGGTGCATGTTCCATGCCGCTAGACTCCCTCGCAGGAGTCGGCGGCTAGAGCATAACCAATGTCGCAGCCCTTTTAATTTTTCCCGTTTGGTCTCTTCGTTTTCTCAGCGGTGGGTCTCGGCTGAGGCGCTGGCAGCTTCTTCCTCGATGGCGCGCCGCGCGTCCTCCGGCAACCCGACGAACTCCACGCCCACGCCCACGCCCGGAAGGCAGTAGCGGACCTCGCCGCGCGCGCTGACCAACTGGTTGGAACGCGACAGCCGAAACGAGATGCGCAGCACGGAGCCTTCGGGGAACTTCTGGGCGGTGTTGATGAACATACCGTGGGTGCTGATATCCGGCGCCCGCACCGGGATATCGAGGCTGGTCCCCTCGTAAACGATCGCCAGCTCGCGGTAGTGGGCGAAGCGCTCGGCCTGTCGTGTCGGGGAGAAGGCGGATCGGCGTAGGCGTCTCATTGCAGGTCCTCTTCGGTTACGGTTGCGGCGCTGGCCTTGATGTATTGCGTGCCCAGATTTCTGCGCGCGATGCGGGTGCCGCAATAAGGGCAGAAGACGAAGCTGGCGACCAGGTACTTGTGGCACTCCACACAGCGGCTGGCGCTGCTCACGTCTTCGAAGGGGACGGTGCGCATCACCTCATCCATGGTGGTGATGCCGGCCGCCACCTTGTTCATGCCATCCTGCTCCATGAACTTCATGCCCAGGCTGCGGGCCAGGGAGCGGATCTGGTCGTCGCGGGAGCCGGAAGTAATCGCGTCCTTGACGACGTCGTCGAGCACCAGCACTTCATAGACGCCGGTGCGACCCCGGTATCCGGTCTGGTCGCACTCCTTGCAGCCCACCGGCAGATAAAGATGCTCGGGCGGTTCGGGCACGCCGGCGGCAGTCAGATCGGCGCTCATGGGCGCGGCCAGCCGCTCCTTGCGCTTGCACCGGCAGAGCTTCCGCACCAGCCGTTGCGCGACAATCGCCGTCACCGAGGAGGTCAACAGGAAGGCGGGTATGTTCAGGTCCAGCAGCCGGGTGATGGCGCCGATGCTGTCGTTGGTATGCAGCGTAGAAAGGACCAGGTGCCCCGTCTGCGACACTTCCATCGCGATTTCCGCGGTTTCACTGTCGCGAATTTCTCCCAGCATGATGACGTTGGGATCCTGGCGGAGCATGGAACGCAGGCAGTTGGCAAAGGTGCGTCCCACGCGGGGATTCACCTGCACCTGGTTGATGCCCTCCATCATGTATTCCACCGGGTCCTCGATGGTGAGGATGCTGACCAGGGGCGAGCGCAGCAGGTGCAGGGCGGCATAGAGCGTGGTGCTCTTGCCCGATCCCGTCGGCCCGGTGACCAGGACCATCCCCTGCGGCTGCTTGAGAACGCCGCTGAGCGTAGCCGCGTGCTCGGCAGAAAGTCCCAGGTCCTGGAAGCTGACGCGCGCGGAGTTGGGGTCCAGCAGCCGGATGGTGATTTTTTCCCCGTGCTGGGTGGGCAGGGTAGAAACGCGCAGGTCGTAGTGGGTATGGCCGATGCGCGCCAGCAGGCGTCCGTCCTGGGGCACGCGCCGCTCGGCGATGTCCATGTCACACAGGATCTTGATGCGGGAGACCAGCGAAGTGCGCAATTCCAGCGGGACCTGGGCCAGGTCGCGCAGCAGGCCGTCCACGCGAATGCGCACCAGGGTGCCGGTGGCCTGCTGCTCGATATGAATGTCGCTGGCTCCTTTGGCTGCAGCCGCGGACAGCAGGGCTGAGACCAGGTGCACCGCCGGCGTTACCTTGCCGCGCAGCTCCCTCTGGAACTCGCGGATGGCTTCCTCGTGCCGCTCGCTGGGCACGCTAGTAAAGAATTCGATCTTCTCCGGGTCGATGTGCTCCGCCAGTTCTACGCTCGTGCTGAAGGAGACATCCTTGACGCGCGGGGAGTAATACTTGGCGATGGCCGCCGAGATCTCGTGGCGGAATGCCATACAAGGCTCGATCTCAGCGCCCAGCCGGAAGCGGAGTTCGTCCACCACCGCCAGGTCCTGCGGCCGCGACATGGCAACCCTGATCTTGGCCCCATGGCGCGCCACGGGAAGGGCGCAGTGCCGCTCGGCGGTCTCGCGCGGCAAGCGCTCGATGAGTTCGGGATCCACCGGCGTGGTCTCCAGATCCAGGTACTGAATGCCGCTGACCTCTTGCAGCGCGGCGATCAGGTCCGGCTTGGCAACCTTGCCGCTTTCCAGCAGAATTTCCCCTAACATCGCCAGCTTGCGCTTCTGTTCTTGCAGGGCGTGTTCCAGCCCGCTCTCGGAAAGGTGCTGCTTTTCCCGCAGCACGGTGCCTAACTGTTTGCGCTTGCGCATGTGCACCGAGTCTAGTACGGGAACTTGTGCGCCCGCAGGTTACCGAAGTTGCGGGGCCGGTAACTGTTGATTGGCTGGATGCGCTCGCCTCCGCGAAACATTAGTGCGCCGCTTGCAAATCGACGATATCTGCCAAAGTTGCGACATTGCGGCAGTCCCAAAATGACAAAAAGTGACAGCGGGCTATCGTGTTGCCACCCGCCGCGCCCGTAAGCTCTTGAATCCGTGGCAAGTCCGGCCACCACAAGCAACGGCACCAAGTTTGCACCCGCAGGTCAACAGAGAGGCGCAAGAGGGAGTTGTACTTTCGTGCAAATTGAGGAAAAAAAGGGAGGCTGGTTCGCATGACGGACCACAACAAGCACAACCATAACAAGAGAGGCTTTTCACTGATTGAGTTGCTGATCGTGGTGGCGATCATCCTGATTATTGCGGCGATTGCCATCCCCAACCTGATGCGTTCGCGCATTGCGGCCAACGAGGCTTCCGCCGTAGGCTCGCTGCGGACTCTGAACACAGCCGAAATCACCTATAACACGACGTATCCTAACGTGGGCTTTGCCTGCAGTCTGGCGTCCCTGGGGCCGGTGTCCGGTGGCGGTTCGGTCAGTTCTTCCGCCGCTGGCTTGATCGATGCCAACCTTGCAAGCGGTGTGAAGAGTGGTTATGACTTCACCTTGCTAAGCAGCAACTGCGCTCCGGCCGGTGGCATCAAGACCACGTACGATTACAGTGCCAACCCGATCAGCGCCGGAGTTACCGGGCAGCGCTATTTCTGTACCGACCCCTCGGGCGTGATTCAGTACAAGGCAGGCGCTGCCTTCACGGACGCCAGCGGCCTATGCAGTGCTGGAACCCCGATCTAACCCCGCCTGAAAATCGTCTTCGACGGTTTGGGGAGCCGGGAGAACATCTCCCGCTCCCCGAGCTGTTTGTGAAGGCGGGGAGGGGTCTCCACCGGGATGGTCGGGGCGAGAGGATTTGAACCTCCGACCCCCTGCGCCCAAGGCAGGTGCGCTACCAGGCTGCGCTACGCCCCGACGAACAAGATTGTACCCGAGACGCGCCCGCGAAAACCCTGGATCCGGGGTGGAGCCCCATTACCAGCGCAGACGAGGGCAGCCGGGCGGGTCTATAATGCGGGCATTCGAACCGGTGCGCGCCCATGGAACCGCCGCAATACGCGGTCGTCGCCTACGTCAAGAATGAGCTGGGACGCTTCGTGGAAGACCTCCGTCGTCAGGTCGATCCGCGCTACGGCCATCTTCCCGCTCACATCACCGTGCTGCCACCACGCTCGCTGCAAGGCTCGGAAAGCCAGGCCCAGGATACTCTCGGGGAGCTATGCCGCGACCAGCATCCCTTCGAGATCGCCTTCGGAGACGTGGAGAGCTTCGTGCCGCGCACCCCAGTGGTGTTCATCCGGGTGGCGCACGCCGCCTACAAGATGCGCGAGCTGCACGACCGCCTCAACAGCGGACCATTACTCTTCGACGAACCCTGGCCCTACATGCCGCACCTGACCATCATCAAGAGCGAAGCGCCCGAGCACGCGCAGGAAGTTCTGGCCTGCATCCGCCAGCGCTGGGACGAGTACCGGGGCCCGCGCCGCGTCCGCATCGAGGAGCTGACCTTCGTGCGGCAAAACCAGGGCCCACACTGGGATGACCTGGCGCCCATCCTGCTGGGCGGCAGCCTGGCCGCCAAGGGCAGGAAGTAGGGAGCAGGGGAGTAGGAATGGCTCCCTGTTTGCTGTGCTACTCGCCACTCCCTTGTTCCTCCGGACATGTCCTCCCTGCATCTTGTGAGCCCCCCGGGGAGGGCGATACATAGAAGAAGGCGCACTGCCTGCGGCTCTCCCCTATGGGCCTGCCTGAGGGAGGCAAAATGCACATCGGAGTTTACGGCGCAGGGTACCTGGGAACGGTAGTTTCCGCCTGCCTGGCGGATTTCGGCAACCCGGTAACCTGCTACGACGCCGATAGTGTGCGCATCTACGCCACCGCCCAGGGCAGCATCCCCTTCTACGAGAAGAACTTGAAGGATGTGATCAAGCGCAACATCCGCTCCGGACGCCTGGTTTACTCCAGCGACCTGGAGTCGTTCGCCGCTAAATCGCAGGTGGTCTTCCTGGCCGAGGACTCCAGCCGCTACATAGAAGACATCGCGGTGAAGCTGGCTCTCGGCCTCAAGCACGATGCCATCCTGGTGCTGGTGACGCCGGTGCCGGTGGGGACCGCGACCCGCATCGAGCCGCGCATGAAGGAGATGCCCAACAAGGTCACCGTCGTCTCCCATCCCCTGTTTCTGACCGATGGCTGCGCGGTCGAAGATTTCAACTGGCCGGACCGCATTGTCGTGGGCACCCGCTCCACGCATGCGGTGCAGGTGCTCAAGCAGATCTATCGTCCGCTGGCCATGCGTGGCGTGCCTATCATCGTAACCACTCACGAGACCGCGGAACTGGTGCGGGAAGCCTCCACGGCGTTTCTGGCCACCAAGATTTCGTTCATCAATGAGCTCTCCTCGCTGTGCGAGCGCGTCCGCGCCGACGCCGTGGATCTGGCCCTGGCTCTCGGTCTGGACAAGAAGATCGGACCGCGCTGCCTGCAGCCGGGCGCCGGCTTCGGCGGACCGTTCGTCGAAAGCGACATGGAAGCGCTGGCGCAACTGGCCACCGGCAATGGCGTGTCGCTGCGCGTGCTCAGTGCCGCCCGCGAGGTCAACCTCTCGCTGTCCGACCGCGTGGTGGACAAACTCTCCGGCGTGCTGCAATCGGTTTCCGGCAAGGAGTTCGGCATTCTCGGCCTCTCCTTCAAGCCCAACACCAACTCGGTGGCGGGTTCGGCTTCCATCCACCTGGCGCGATCGCTGCTGTCCAAGGGAGCGCGGGTGCGCGCCTACGATCCCGTCGCCATCCCCGACGCCAAGCAGGAGATGGAGAAGATGCCGGTGCGCTACTGCGAGTCGGCGTATCACGCCGCTGAAGGCTCGGACGCGCTGGTGGTGGGCACCGGCTGGCCGGAATTCCGCGCCCTCGACTTTGACCGCATCAAGCGCCTGCTGCGCCGGCCCATCCTGGTCGATACCAAGAACCTGCTCGACGGCAACCGCATGCGCTCCCTGGGCTATCAATACGTCGGCATGGGCCGCGGCAGCGCGGTCTCCTAACGCCTCCAACCCCGCTCGCCATTGCTATAATCGAAACAGTCGCCACGGTGGGCGTAGTTCAGTGGTAGAACTCCGGACTGTGGCTCCGGCTGTCGTGGGTTCGAATCCCACCGCCCACCCCATCGGGCTAAGCAAAGGCCACCACTGGCTACGATCCGGCACCCGTGCCGGGGAGGGGCGGATGTCAGTCGTCGCATCGGCCGTAGACCCTCGCGTGAAATCCGTGCTGGTTGCCACCGATTTCTCGGCAGCATCCCAGACAGCCTTGCGGCATGCTCTGGCAATCGCTCGTCATTATGGAGCGAAGTTCTACCTGGCACATGTGGTCTCTTCTTTGGCAATCGCTCTGGCGGGTCCAGATGCAATGAACGCTGCCACCGACGCAGCACGGAGGGATAGCCGCTACTTGGAGAACCAGCTGCTTGAATCTGGCGCGCTGAAAGGCTTGCGTTATGAGGTCATCGTTCGCCGAGGTGATGTATGGGGAGAATTGAGCAAAGTGATCAGCCAGGAAGGAGTGGACGTGGTGGTGACCGGCACCCGTGGGCGCCGCGGGGTTCGCAAGCTGCTCCTCGGGTCAGTCGCAGAGCAGATTTTCCGCTGCGCTGATTGCCCTGTTGTGACGGCCGGGCCAAGCTCTTATCAGGAGTCTCGGGTGGACGACGTCCTTCCGAACCGGACGTATCTGTTTCCGACAAACTTCGATGAGGCTTCCCTCGGCGCGCTGCCCCAGGCGATCTACTATGCCAATCAATTCCGAGCCAAGCTCGTCTTGCTTCATATTGTCCGCACACCTCCGGCGCCAAGTAGTTCCCTCGGCGCGACCACCCTCCAGCAACTTCAGGAGCTGACTCGGGGCATCACGCTGGCAGTCAGACCAGAGTCCGTCGTAGACTTCTGCCCGTCTGGTCCGGTAAGCGAAAAAATTCTGGAAGTAGCCGAAAAGCTTAGAGTTGACCTCATTATTATGGGCTTACGTCGGACCACCTACGTTGATACCGCCTCGCACATGCCCTGGGCCACTGCTTACGAGGTGGTATGCGCTGCGGGATGTCCGGTACTCACCTTCCGGAGGTGAGGCCTACGCTTTCGCTCGCTCCTGCGGGTCCGACGATCAGGCAATGCCATCTCTTATCCCGCCAGTGCGTCGATTCCAGGACGAGACAACATTCTCCTGAAAGAACATCCTGAAGAAGGATTGCCTATGCTAACGAGGATAGCGCGTGTTGCGGTCCAGCGGTATCGAGACATCCTGCTGCAGCGTGAAATCAAGCAGGGTCTCGCTCGGAACCTTCACTTGATCACCCTTGGTAATGATTTCCGAACCGGCGCCCAGCCCGCCGCCGACGCCCGCCCCAATCGCCGCGCCTTTGCCGCCCCCGGCGATGGCGCCGATGATCGACCCTACAGCCGCTCCGCCGACCGTCCTCTTGGCGGTGCTTGCCCCGCGGGACTTGCCGGTCAGCTCATATTCTCCGGTCACCACCGGCACGGTTTGCCCATTCACCACGATTCCGGTCAGCTCCAGCCGTAGCTGGGATCTGCCGGTGAATGTCCCGGACTCCTTGGATTCGGCCAGGCGACCGTACACATCCGCCCCTTTTGGTACTACCACCTCACCATTGACAGTCAAGGGTTCGTCCAGAGAAGCTTGAAAACGATCTCCGACGTGGTTCTTGGTGGAATCGACGGCATCAATGGTACGCACGGAAATCGGCGTCCCGGCCGGTATAGTCACGTAGGCTGATGGTTTCGCCTCAGGCGCCATTCTCGGTTGATCGGAAAAGGAATTCGCCGCAGGTGCTTCAGGCGCTGGGGCTCCAGAGTCAAACTTGATTGAGATGATGTCGTTGATGTTGTACTGCTGCACCGAAGATCCGACCTGAAAGCTGATTTGATCCTCCGTGCCGCCCACGAACTTACCTCTAATCAGGCTGCCATTCTTCAGCTCCAACGAATCGGCCCAGGCCGCCGATGCCGCGAGGCAAACAACAATAAGCAATCCACACTTCGACTTCAAGCTCATGGCCAGCCCTCCTGATTTACGTTTTCGCGTCCCCATCATACGCCCGTTACAGCGTGGCGAAAACCCGAGCGCCCGTAAGTATCGATGGTGGTTAAGCCACCGGAGAATCCCCGGTACCCAGCGCTGAGGGAAGCCTTGACCAAGCAGGCTGCGTGCATTCTGGCGACTTGGTAGCATCCGGAACCCGGCGTGCCTGACTTCTAAGGTGGGCGCAGGCTGTGATGCCCGGGGTGGGATGGCTGTGAATCGTGCGAGTCGCGCACGTCTGCAGGTTTCGCTACCTGCGGGAGCTTTCATTGACACCCCCTGGGCGGTTCCGCGATACTTATCGCCGATCATTGCCGGGAGAGGCGACAAATGCCACAAAAGAGTAAGGTGGATCTTCTGCATGAGGCTGACGTCATCAGCAAACACGACCTCAATGACGAAGAAAAGAAGACGGTTGAGGGAATGACCGAGCAAGAGGTCACAGTGCTCATCGGACTTCGCAAGCGGCTGGGCCCCGCAAAACCAGGGCGTGAAAGAATCAAACCCAATCTTCCCTTGTAATCACGCTCCCGTGGGCGCACGGTAAGGCAGCGCGCTTGTGCCCGGCTCGGAATATCCGGATGACGAAAATGGGAGCCGCGCCTCTGAGGCCTTCAGGGCAGGATATCTCGAATAGCACCCGTCTGCGCCGCCGGCTGGCCCTGGCGGAATCCTGGCTCGACAAAGCGGCGCGCGATCTTTGGACCAGTCCCGCGCTCGGCAGTATTTTTCCCGAATTCCTGATCCTGCTCTACGGCTCGATGCGCAGCACAGTGCCCCTCCTGCGATTCGGGGCGGAATGTGCCCGCAGCCTCGGGCAGGACGACGCGCTGGCGGAGCAGCTCGCCGCCTACTACGGGCGCCACGCGGAGGAGGAGTTGCGCCACGATGAGTGGCTGCTGGCGGACATGGAAGCGATCGGGATGCGTTCCGAGGAAGTCCAGGTGCGGGTGCCACCTGCTTCCGTGGCAGACATGGTGGGAGCGCAGTATTACTGGGCGGCCCATGCCCATCCCGTCGCCCTGATAGGATACCTGCTGGTGCTGGAGGGCAATCCGCCGGATGCCGGGCAGCTGGCAGAAATCCAACGGCGGCACGGGATTCCCAGCGAGGGTTTGCGCACGCTGCTGAAACATGCCGGCGTGGATCCGCATCACGCGGCGGATTTGCGCCACTTGATTGATACGCTTCCTTTGCGCAAACAGGACTTGTCCCTAATAACCATGAGCGCCTGGCACACGATCGAGAAGGTGTGTGAGGGTTTTTCGGTCCTCCTCGATGCTCCTGGAATGCCGGGCGAGTAAACTCCGGCTGGGCAGAGGCGCCAATGGTGGGCGAAACGCTTTCCCATTACCAAATCCTCGCCGAACTCGGCAGGGGCGGGATGGGCGTGGTCTACAAGGCGAGGGACACGAAGCTTGACCGGCTGGTAGCGATCAAGCTGATGCGGGCGAACGTCTCCGACGACCCCATCTATAAACAGCGATTCTTACGGGAAGCGCGGGCCGCCTCGCGCCTGCAAAATCCACACATCTGCACGATCCACGAGATCGCGGAAACCGAGGACGGGCGGCCGTTCCTGGTGATGGCCTACTACGAGGGCGAAACCCTGGCACGAAGGATCCTTCGCGGGCCCCTCCCCCTGAAAGAGATGTTGCGGCTCATGGACCAGCTGTTGGACGGGTTGGAGTGTGCCCATCAGGCGGGAATCATGCATCGCGACATTAAGCCAGCAAACATGATGATCGACAAAAACGGGGAACTGCGAATTCTGGATTTCGGGCTTGCTAAACCGACCGAGGAAACCATGCTGACGGACCCGGGCATGATCGTGGGTACCTTGGCTTACATGGCGCCGGAGCAGGCCAGGAACGAGGAGGTGGACCATCGCGCGGACCTGTGGGCAGCGGGCACGGTGGCCTATGAGATGTTGACCGGAAACAAGCCGTTCAGCGGAACAAATTCCGCCGCCATTCTGGCGGCGATCGTCCACCACGAGCCACCGGCCATCGGCCACGTTGGCGCCGGGGTGCCGGGCTTGCTCGACGACATCCTGCGCAAGGCATTGGCGAAGGAAAAGCATTTCCGCTATCAGAGCGCGGCCGATTTCCGCCGGGACATGGGGGCGCTGGCGAGGCTGTCGGGCGAAGACACGATCAGCACCGTCTCGGTGCTGCCGCCGGAACCGGTGGCACGCTCGGTCGTGGTCCTTCCATTTGTCAATCAATTCGCCGGCGGGGAGCATGATTACTTCAGCGAAGGGCTGACCGACGAGATCATCACAGCCCTGTCGCAGGTACAGGGCTTGCGCGTCATGGCCCGCAGCGCCTCCAACCGCTTATCGTCCGCGGCCGATCCCAAACCGGTAATCCGGGAGCTCAACATCCGCTATCTTCTCGAGGGGACGATACGCCGTCGGGGTGAGCGGCTGCGGGTGAATGCCGAGCTCGTGGATGTCTTTTCTGAGAGCATCGTGTGGGCGGAACATTACGCCGGCTCGATGGACGATCTGTTCAGTATCGAGGAGACTCTCGCCGGCAGGATCGTGGAGGCGCTCAAAGGCAAGCTTACTCCAGAAGAACAGAAGAAGCTGGCAAGGCGCCCCATTCCAGACGTGCGCGCTTACGAGTTCTACCTGAAGGCACGATACGAGATTCTCAACTACTCGCGGGAAGCATTGGAGCGTGCCCAGCAGCATCTCCGCGCGGGAGAGAAGATCGTCGGCGAGAACATCCTGATCCTTTCATCCCTGGGGCAGGTGTACTGGCAATATGTGAATGCAGGGATCTCGTCCGACGTCTCGTACCTGCAGAAGGCGCGCAAATGCGCCGAGAGGATCCTGCATCTTGATCCCGAGTCAGTTCACGGCCACCGCCTGGTGGGCTTGATCAGCATCCACGAAGGCGACATGCAGGAGGCGGCGCGCCGCTTGAAACGTGCGCTCGACCTGGACCCCAACGACGTGGACACGCTGGGCTGGTTGATCGGCATTTGCACCACGACGGGGAAACCGTCGGCCGCGGCTCCCCTGGTGGAAAGATTGCTGGAATTGGATCCGGTCACGCCTAGCTACCGTTACACACCGGGCCTGGTGTCGCTGTCGTCGGGAGATTTCGCGGCGGCGGTGGCTCCCTTCTGCGAAGCGGCGCGTCTTGAACCCAGCAATCCCATGAGCCGATTCCTGCACGGGCAGGCGCTGGCGCTCACCGGGCAGATGGACGAATGCGCCCGAGTCTTTGATGAACTGGCCAACGATCTGCCGCAGAGCTCCTTTGCGAAGTTAGGGCAGTTCTATAAGCACGCGGTGCTGCGCCAGCGCGAGTGCGCTCTCAAGGCGGCGACCCCCGATCTGAAGGCCACGCTCAGCGGCGATCCTTATTACTGCTGGAACCTGGCCCAGGGTTACGCGTTGCTGGGCGAGGAGCAGGAGGCGCTGCACTGGCTGGAGCGCGGCGCCGAAGTGGGATTCATCAATTATCCCCTGCTGGCGAAGTTCGACCCGTTTCTGGAAAACATCCGGTCATCGAGCCGGTGCCAGACCCTGTTGGACGACATAGAACGGCGCTGGAAGGCTTTCGAAGTCTGAAAGGAACATCACCGGATCAGCTGCGGGCGGCTTGCGGAGTTTGTCCCATTATCTAGGGTGGTCCCAAGTCGCCGTTAAGAGCGGCCAGAAGCGTGTCTCCGCGCGGGACGCCGAGGCCAGCACATGGATTCCAACCGGCGCCGGCGCAAAAGGCGCCATTACTGCCCTCCAGCACAGGACCGAACAGTGGGGCACGTTTTGCCAGCCGATACAGGATGGGATTAAGGTAGCCGGCTGAGCACGCGAGACCCTGGTTGCAGCGCGCCAGCAAAGCGGCCCAGAAGGGCGGGACAGCGCTGGTGCCCCATGCTGGAGCAACGATTCCCCCTACGAGCACTTGCGGGCCACAGCTTGGGTCGGCCGGTCCGGCGACGTCCGGGACGCCGCGACCCGAGAGAGGCTGTTTGTTTGCGTGGAGACCTGTCTGCCAAGGCGGCGGAGGAAAGCGCTGGCTGAGGCCTCCGCCACTGCCGACCGGCGAGCCGCGAAACGTGCCGCTCCAGACAACATCGCCGCCGCTGCGGTGCGGAATCGCGGTGCCGCCGCAGGCCAGCGCGTACGGACTGCTGGCGGGGAAATTGACCGAGGCGCCGCCTTCCTCGGACCCATTCGCCGAACCCCAGTCGCCGGATGAAACGCAGACGGTGATCCCGAACGCGGCCGCCAGACGCAAGACATCATCAATCAGGTCGAGATACATCTCTGAGACGACCAGGGGCTCGGCTTCTCCCCAGCTCAGGGACAGGATCTGGGACTGGTGGCGCAGGTCGGTAAGCGCGGTCATGAGTGCGTTGAATATGCCGCGTTCGGTCAGCGGCGCAAAGTACACGACGATCTCGGCGCCCGGCGCGAACATTCCCGCCATTTGAATGTCCATCGTGGTCTCAAACGTGGCGAGGGCATTTTCTCGATCGCGCGGCGAAAGCGTAGCTATGCCTTTTCCGAGCGCTTCGGCGATGATCCTGGGATCAGCTGGCTCGTTCTCTCTGCCCACGTTCACCACGCTAATCTTGGGAGGTTGGACCCCGAGTTCCTGGAAAAACTGTTGCACGTCCTGCTCGTGAAAGCCTCCGCCGAGCTCGAGCAGGCCGATGCACTGGCCGCTGCCGTCCGGGTGTTGAGGAAAACGATATCGTTCCATCAGCTCCCAGGGCGGGCTAATGCGCTGCGGAGTTGGCACGGGCTGCGGCTGGGTCAGATGCCGCCGGGCAGCGGGCCGTTCGTTCAGGCCGATGATGCGGATGACATCAACCAGATGGGCTGGCAGGTGCACCAGGCCGCGCACGCCACGATGGTCGCCGAGATGCTCATGGCTGAATTCCAGCAGCTCGACACCGAAAATGCTGGAGACCAGCTTAGCTGATCCACGCACGGTGAGGGCTCGCCGAGTCGGTGATTCTTCCACCAGCTCGAGGTCGGTGGCGCGCACGAACTCAGTCGCGAATTCAAAATCCTCGGCTGCGGCGCTGTACGAGTGGATCGCCTCTTTTCGCGGCGGAACGCTGCGCCCCCTCGGCAATTGCCGGGCGTAGGCAGGGTCGGCATGGAGGGCAGGAGGCTCGATCCTGGGGCGGACAACCAGCGTCAGTTCGAGAATCTGGTTGGGCGGGGTGCTGCCCTTGATTCTTGCCCCCCGTAACGGGACAAAGCTGCTGCTGGGGATTGGCTCAAGCGGGGCAACGCCGCGTGGCACACTCGCCTCCCTCAGACCTGACACTCGCGGGACACCCTGGGCAGAACAGGATCCTGATCGTTGTCGGCATCAGTGCATCGATGTCGCGAAACAACAGTCCGGCGCACAAGATCAGACCCGGGCGTCGCAGTGGTTCCGCATTGTGAAATTTGCGGGTCTTTCTGTCAAGGCACTCGTTGCTGCCTCTTGCGCTCCCTGCCGCATCCTCAGCAGACCAGGCTTATATGCCCAGCCCTCAGGGTTGATTGCCGTAGAAAAAGTAATCCGCGGTGTAGGGCACGCGCGTTTCGCTTCCAGCATGCGACGCATCACAGCCGGCGGCGGGAGCCTTGCCTCCCTTGGTGTTGAGTCGCTGAATGTGAGTGACGCTGTTCATCAAGCCACTTCCGGAGTGTTCGGCCGCAGTCAGCAGCAGCCAGGGGATCGCGTCCTTGTCGGGAGGATCGAAACGCGCCGCCACCTTGCCAATCACCGTGCTGCCGTCGCTCGCCTGCCAGCTGGGACCTGCGAAATGGCGGCCAATGGCCCTGCCGCTTTCATCGAACAGTTGGGCGTCAGGCGCCTTCAACGTCCACGACGATTGGCCGCCCTCCTGCTTGCAGGTATAAACCTGGTCGCCCTTGGCGCGGGCGTGGAGGATCAGCTTTGTTCCCTCGGGCGGTTTGAGCTGAGGCGGGACCTGCTCGCCGTTCTGGCCGCAAGCCGCCGCCGGTGATATCGCCAGCAACAGAGCACCGAACATTTTTCGGGTTCTCACTTCTCCTTCTCCTGGCGGTCCTTCGACTTGGCGGATGAGTTGATGGCAACGGGCTAATCGTCGTCGAGAGCGCAGGAGCCGCCGTCCATGCCGCACTGGCCGCAGCCGGGGGCAGGTTCGGAAGCGAACTCGGCGCTGCCGCCATTGCCGCGTCCCGCAACGGCGAAGGCCGACAACTGCTGCTCCAGGCGAGTGCCGTTGCACTTGGGGCAGTGCGGCTTCTCCGAGCCGCGCACCAACACCTCAAACTGCTTTCCGCAACCCTTGCACAGATATTCGAAGATCGGCATAAGTTCGTCCCCCACCGCGCACAACTTATGTTACCTGCGCCTCCGCATGATTATAGCGGGATTGGCAATCCTGAGAACCCTGCACGGTTTTTTTGCTTCGTCTTTCCGCACTGGACGTGTTTTCATAGACGCCTACTCTCGCCCATGGATGCCACCGTTTCCGTCGAGCTGGGCGCCGAGGATGACCGCCTCGAAGTCCCCTGGCAGGCCGGAGACCTGCGCTACTACGATCTGAAGCGCCATCCTGAACTGCTGCTCGAACTGTCCGAGTCGCACAACCGCGAAATGGCGGAGTTCCTCACCGCTATGAATTCGGCGCCCTCCCGGCTGGAGCTGGTGAAGTGCGTCGCCTGGATCACCGCCCAGCTGGAGGAACCGGAGGCAGTCTCCGCTGCGACGTGGAAGTTCGGCTCTTACGTGGACCTGATCTTCACCGATGCCAGGGCGCGGGGCGGATTCGCAGCGCACGAGAACTTCGCCAAGCGCATCGCC
>Ga0187778_10000156_pt1 | contig 46576 bp, 37 predicted proteins | sample 1015_Q2_SP5_20_M_FD_132418 | JGI IMG/M metagenome (GOLD analysis project Ga0187778, IMG submission 132418) | Tropical peat soil microbial communities from peatlands in Department of Meta, Colombia - 1015_Q2_SP5_20_MG | ecosystem: Environmental > Terrestrial > Soil > Wetlands > Peat | place...
GAAGGCAAAGGAGAAGGAGCGGTGTAAGTGGCCACCGCGCCACTCGGAGTCGCGTTGGGAGATACAGTCCCGCAGTTGGCTACTGAACAGGACACGTTCCAAGTGACCCCGTTGTTGCTCGGGTCATTGGCCACTGTGGCAGAGAGATGTGCTGTTGCGCCAGCTTGCACAGCAGCCGTGCCAGGAGAAACGGAGACCACAATCGCGGACGGGGGCGGAGGAGGTGGTGCAGATGAGCCCCCGCCACAACCATTGAGGATCGGAATCAATCCAACGGTAACAAGGCAGAAGATAGGGCGTTTGGAATGATGCATAACTTCCTCCCGGAACCCTGAGTGCTTCAGCCGGAAAGCAACAAATAATATCCGCTCGCTGTAGAAATTGTTAGCGAACGAGTTTGGAGGTCATGGTTTGGCATGGAGTGCTTGGTTCTGCGTGGTCACCTCGGCATCGGGATAGTCGGAAGACGGCCCGGTGAGGAGGGAATCCAACGGTTTGTTGAGAAGATGCGCATCGAGAAACGCCGCTACGTAATCCCGCAAGCCCGCGATGGTCTTTTCCGGGCCCATGGCGCCGGTCTTGACGGCGTCCTTTGCCAACCAGACTTCATCGGTGGGAGTGACGTGTTCGGCGCCTTTGAAGTTGACCGCGAGGCGGGAGCCTTCCAGCTGTGCCCATACGTGGCGTTCCGTGTCACTCCAGCCATCGCGTCCAGCAGCGAGGAGCAGGACGGGCGTTTCGGTGGAGCTGGCTAAACTATGAGAGAGGACGCCGTCGATAACGATGGCCGCTTTGAACCGTGGTTCTTGCTCGACAGCAAGGATGGCAGTGGAACCGCCCATGGAGTGACCTGCAACAGCGATACGGGCTGTGTCTAACTTGCCCTGGAAGGAGCTGCCGGCTTTGGTGTTGAGTTGTTCCAGTTGATTCAAGACGAAGGTCAAGTCCTGAAGCCGCACGGTTGTGGCGAAGGAAAAGGTTTGTTCATCACCGCGCCAGGAATCGTCCAGATGACTGCCAAAGAGACCCTTGACCAGCCCGAGGTCAGGAAGCTCGACGACCGTGGTCTCGTAAGTGTGCGCCACAGAGGCAACTACGTAACCGCGGCTGGCGAGGTCTTCGAAGAGGAAAGTGTAATCGGAGAAAGTCCCCGTATAACCGGGAGTGAAGACGACCACGGGATGAGCGCCGTCCATAACCGGAGTGTCCAGGCAACTGTTAGTGGTGACGTTGGGCAGCCCCATTCCCAACAGTTGGGAGAAGTAGTTCCAAACTTTCGGGGAGGCGTAATCCGCGGCTTGGCAATTCTGAGTTGGAGAGGCCGGATACCATAGCCGGACGGCCAATTCTCTCTTGGTGCCATTGGCAACATAAGGGTCGTTGCGCGTGGAATCGGTCAAAGCTATCGTGCGCGTACCGACACTATAGGGACCCGTGGGGCTGGGTACGGCTGCCGTGGCCATGCCAGCTACAGCGGAGCGCACTCCGGGTATCACCTCGGCACGGGTGTATCCTGTTCCGGACAAACTCACTTGCTGAGGGCTATCCGTGCTGCTGTCGGTGATTGACATCGCCGCGCTACGAGAGCCTGTACCGCCAGGATTGAAAGTAACGCTAACCGTGCAGGATGTTCCTGCTCCCAGGCCTGAGTTGCAGGTGTCCGACTGAGAAAAGTCGGCAGTGTTGTTTCCCGTGAAGGCAATGCCAGTAATGTTCAGGGCCGAGTTTCCAGTGTTGGTGAGGGTCGCCACTTGAGGTGCGCTGGACTTGTGGGCCAACTCCCTACCAAAATTCAGAACGGATGAAACGACTTGGACCGAGCCTGTTGAGAGGGTGATGGCAGTGCTAGATGACTTAGTCGTGTCGTTAACGGATGTTGCAGTGAGCGTCACGGCCGAAGTGGGAGGGAGCTTCGCTGGAGGAGTATAAGTAATCGGGTTCCCGCTTGCAGTATTAACGGGAGCAATGCTTCCACAGGCTGGAGCGCACGCAGTCCCGCCCTGTGAGAGCGCCCATGTGACCCCCTTGGCGGACAGGTCGTTGGCCAACGTAGCCGTAAATTGCTGGGCAATTCCCGCCGGTAGGATAGCCCCCAGCGGTGATACGGAGACGCTGATCGGTTGGACATAGACGACGGCAGCCTCCAGTGACGCGGACGGATCGGCGACAGAGGTTACATAGACATCAACCGTCAAAGTATTTGCCGGCGGGGTCGATGGGGCGGTATAGGTGGTCCATGCGCCGCTCAGGGTTGCCGTGGGCGACAGACTGCCGCAAGCAGAGCAAGAGAGGCTCCAGGTGACCCCTTTGTTGGTTGGATCATTGCTGACAGTAGCTTGCAACTGCACGGTGCCACCAGCGGGAAGATAGATTGCCGTACCGCCGGTGCTGGTTCCGATGCCGATGGAGACTGGAGCGGCGATGATGGTCATGTTGGAGCTGGCCGACTTCGTGGGATCGGCAACTGAGGTCGCGGTGAAGGTGACGGTGGGGTTAGCCGGCACTGTCGAGGGTGCTGTGTAGTTTGTTGGGGCACCACTCAGCGTGCTGGTTGGCGAAACTGTGCCGCAGGCCGGCGAGCATGCGGTTCCATTTTGTGTGAGAGTCCAAGTGACGCCTTTGTTGCTAGCATCATTGTTCACAATGGCAGTGAGCTGCGTTGATCCGTTAATCTGAACCGAGATGCCGGCGCCGAGCCCGATCGTGACGCTTATGGCCGGGGGAGGGGGAGGAGGCGGGGTTACCAGGGTGCTCGCCGTGCCATGATTGCAGCCAGAAATGCCAATCGCGGGAAGGATCGAGAGCAGCGTAACGGCAAAGGATATTCTTGATTTCATAGCGAACCTCCTAATGCATAGCTGCTTCTGACGTTCTGATTCACCCACGTAGCCGTTTGGGGCGAGCCTTCGATTCCCTTGAGTTCAGCCCCCCTGGACGAAGCAGCGTTTTGCGCCTGGCCCTTGCCGGATGAGAGGTCGGGCCATTAGGTTGGGATTTCAGCAAAACATAGAAAGCCTTGTCGCCACCTGTATAGGTAGGAATCTTGAAAATGTTGCAATTCGATCATTGCAGAGGCGTGCGAGACTTTGTGTGAGTCCACGAGGCAGAAATCAAGAGAAGGCGGGCTATTCGATGAAGGAGCATCTGTGCGGCACCCGGCCTCACTGCTGCCGTGGTATGGTCCAGGAGCTGACTCGCTGTCTGCTTGAACTCAGCGCGCCCTGCGCGCAATGCTTGGGCCGGCTGACGGGGGTGAGTATGGAAGCGTTTTGAGATAGTCGCACTGCGGGTTGTGGTAGCCATTGATTTCGACAAAAGTGTCATCGAGTTGAAGCATCGCGTCAGTGGCCGGATTGTAAGCTGGCCACTGGACCGCGCCAGCGCCGTTGGGATTGCCAGTGGCGGCGAACCGTGTCCAATAGCCCATGATTTGACCGGCTAACGTGACCTCGGCTGCAGTCGGTGTGTACCCGTTAGGGTCCGGGGGTTGTACGTTGCCGAACACGAAGAAGAGCTCCGCGGTATGAAAAGCGCGGTACTGATTCAATGTCGCGTCATTTTCGTAGCGGTGGACATAGAGGTACCTCCAAACCGCGGGGCGGCTGGCGCCCGCAGCAGCGCGAGCGGTTTCGCGGCTTGGGCATGTGAGTAAGGAATCGCTGTCCACCGCGATGAGCGCGTAGATGGGAGCGTCATAGGAGCTTGCGGGATACAGGCTCAAAACCTGATTTGCGACTCCGGCGCCGAAGGGATCGTACTCGACGTGGACTTGGGCCTCGTAGCCGGCCTCGGTGAGGGGCGGAGTCACAGTCGGATCATCGTTGATGCCGGCATTTTCTTCCCGGTTGGATCCGATGAGGAGGGGAACAGGCGAACCGTTCTGCCCAAGTGCGACGAGTGGATCGACGGGAACAACGCGAGGCTCGATAATCCCGGGGACATGAGGGAGCGCGCCTTGGTTTGTGAGAATCGTTGCGGCTGGTACGGCACGAAGGCATGCGAGCACATCCGTCGCGGCGCCGCATCCATACAAGGAAACGGCCGATGCGTCGCTGGCCTCGGCCTGCGCCAGCGTCATAAGCTCCGCGGAATGAGCGGCGCCGCTTTCCATCCCGGCTGCGGAGAACAGTCCTTTCGCGAGTGGCGAAGTCAGTAAGGCCTCTGTGTCACCGGCACCGGCCGACTGTCCAAACATCATCACGTGTGTCGGATCACCGCCAAAAGCGGCGATGTTCTGTTGCACCCATGTGAGAGCGGCAATTTGATCCGTCAGTCCGTAGTAGCCCGAGGAGACGCCATCTTCGGCCGTGAGCTGCGAAAGCGCCAGGAATCCCAAAGCGCCCAGTCTGTATTCCACGGTTACGACGAGCACGCCCTGGTTTGCCAAAGGAGGCAAGTCGAATGGGTTTTGTTGCGTGCCGCCGGCAGCGTTGCCGCCTCCGTGGAAGAAAACCATAACCGGGAGCGGCTGTGGCGAAGCGGGCTGACCGACAAAAATGTTGAGGACGAGGCAATCCTCGTCGCCAACGACGAGCTGGCCGCCGGTAGGGATCTGAATGCAGAGATTGCCAAAGGTGGAGGCGTCTCGGACACCCGACCAACTGGCCGGCGGTTGCGGGGGTCTCCAGCGCAGATTGCCCTTCGGCGGCGCAGCATAGGGGATTCCGCGAAATGCGAGAATGTTGCTCTGTACAGTGCCCTGGATTGCGCCAGACTTCGTCACGACCACGGTTGGAGAACTGGTGATATTCACACTGTAGGGTTGCGTTGCGGTTTGGCTCGTCGCGTCAGAAACTCGAATTGTAAATGAGACTGCTGCTTGCACTCGGTCGGGCGTTCCGGAAATTGTTACCGAACTGCTGGAGCTGCTCGCCAGGGTGAGGTTATCAGGCAAGGCGCCGGCAGAAACGCTCCAGGCGAACGGCGCGGTGCCTCCTGTCGCCAGTACCGTCACACTGTAAGGCGAGCCGATGGTGTCATCGGGCAAAGACGTCGTAAGGATAAATAGAGATGGGGTTTTGGTTCCGCCACCGCCACCGCATCCCGCAAGAAGAATTGAGAGCAATGTCCCGGCAAGGGATATTCCTGATTTCATGGCGAGCCTCCTACTCCACAGCTGCTCTTGAGGTCCTAATTCACCGGGGCGCTCTTTTGGGGGAGCCCTCCATTTCCTTGAGTTCAGCCCAGCAGCTTCCTGCGCCTGGCCATGCTTTGTCAACAAAAGCACGGCTGGACAGGTCATTGGGTTGGGATTTCAGCAAATGGGAGCAGTCTTGTCACCACCTGCATAGGTGGGAATCTTGCAGCGCGAAACGCTTCGGCCGTTGCCGGGGCGGAGGCGGCCGGCGGGTGGAATGATGCCGTTCGTCTGGGAAACGCTACCAGCCTAAATTCTCCTGAATGAAGCGCGGGCTGAGATGAACGTCCACCTGGACCAGGGGGCTATCGCCGATGGCTTTGAAGCTGTGAATCTCGCCGGCCTTGATGACGAAAATGTCCCCGGCGCCCCCTTCAAACGTCTGTCCGTTCACGGTCCATACGCCGCGGCCTTCGCGGATAAACTGGATCTCATCATAGGGATGGCGATGCGGCCCGGGGCCTTTGCCCGGCAGCCCGCTGAACAAAAAGACGGAGACGCCGACGTCTCCCTGGTCGGTCCCGACAAATTCGTGGGAGCTCCCCACAAACGGCAACTCTTCCTGACGGACGCGGTACATGCTTTTCCTCCCTGAAGCTCTTTCGTTCGATGCTCGCGCGAAAAGCGTAGCTACAGGTTGGCTCGAGAAGGAGGGCCATTTTGACTTTCTCCGCGCGCCAGAAAAGGCTAGAGAAAAACCGGCGCCACCCGTGACTGAGGAGCTAACCGCCATGACGCAACACATCAAAGGCATGAAGGAGCGGGCACGACATGTCGTGCCCCTACACGGAGAAGAGCACAAGAAGACAAGATGGCAGCGCCTATTTTCCGTCAGAGGCGCGGCGGAGGGCAGCGATATCGAATTTTTTCATTTTAAGGAAGGCCTGAGTGACGCGTGCAGTCCTTTCCGGGTCGCCGGAGTTGAGCAGTTCGTTCAAGACGGTGGGCGTAACCTGCCAGGAGAGACCGTATTTGTCTTTGAGCCAGCCGCACTGGCCTGCCTGGGGATCGGCGGAAAGTTTTTCCCAGAAGTAATCGATTTCTTGCTGGGTCTCGCAGGGCACCATGAAAGAAATGGCTTCATTGAAAGCGAAGTTGTGACTGCGCGCGGAATCCATGGCGGCAAACTCCTGGCCGAGCAGCGTAAAGGTGGCGAAGCGCACAGTGCCTTCGCGGTCGGGTTCCTCGCCTTTGCCGTAGCGCGCGAGGACGGTCGCGGATGTGGGCTTTTCGGTGGAGGCGCCGGGTGCATTTTTGAAGACGTCGCCGTAAAAGTGGATCGCTTCCTCGGTCTTGCCGCAGACGTTGCCGACAAACATAAGCGCGGGCATGATGCGCCGCCGGAGGGCGTTGGCGGGCACGAGAATGACCTGCCAGGAGAGGCCGTACTTGTCTTCCAGCCAGCCAAAGCGCTCGCTGAAAGTGTAGCTCCCCAGAGGCATAAGCTCTTTGCCGCCTTGCGAGAGCTGCTCCCAGGCGGCATCGACTTCGTCTTTCGTTGCGCACTTCAGGTGGAAGGAAACGGAGGGATTGAATTTGAAGAGCGGTCCGGCACTGATGGCCACGAACGGCTGGCCGGAAAGTTCAAACGAGACGATATCGCAGTCGCCGGAAGGCGTGTTGCGAAGCGTTCGGACGTGGGTGATCTTGGAGTTTGGGACCAAGGAAGTGTAGAGGGCGGCCGCTTCCTTAGCCTGTTTGTCGAACCAGAGGTGGGGAGTGATTGTTCGCATGGGAAGCGCCTCCGTGGGTTGGGGGTTGGGCCGCAGTAGTTAAGCGGATTTCGGCGGTGTTGTCGAGGAGGGGCCTTACCCTGCTCAGGGATTAAGTCGGGCCCCACTCGAAAGACGGATTCTATTGCTGCGATTTGGGTTGCGCAGCCGGTGGTTGCTGTGGGCGGGGGCGGCTGGCGGGCGGGATGATGCCGTTCATGCGCAAGTATTCGACCATCTGGCCGTAGTGATCCATCGGATGGAAAGAGCCGATGGTGGCGATCCCGAGGCGCGTGGAGAGGAACGGCAGCACCGGCTTGGGCAGCGGCGTAACTTCGTTTTCGACGGTGATGGTGGCAATGGCGCGATGGCCGAGCGCAAAGGAGTCCTTGAGGTACTGGACAATTTCGGCTTTGGCCTTCAACTCGGCGGGGCCGTTGGTGTTTTGCTCGAGGGATTTTGCGTCGATGTTCTCACCCATGAGCGGACCGAAAAAGAGATGGTTGGCGAAGGCGATGTGTTTCACTTCTTCGGCAAAAGTGCGTACGCCCTTGAACTCACCGTTGGTGGGCGCGAACGAATACTTGTCTTCGGGCATGGCCTCGGCGGCGGAAACCACTTGCCGCTCGACAATGCCGTAATAGAGGTCGAGGACGGACGCGACGGTGGGCGGTTGCTGCTGGGGTGGTGGGCCGCCCTGGGCGCGGACGGTTGGTGAAGCGGTGGCTGCGCACAGCAGCACGAGAGATGCGACGAGATTCTTCATCGGAGTTTCCTTTCGTGGGAAGTGAATGGTGGAATCTTACGCTCTTGTGCTGCGAGAAGTCACCCGCTAGTTTCGGAGCAAGACTCAGGCTACACGGTAAGTCGCAAAGCAAAAGCGTTTGAAGGTGTGAAGGTTGGAAGGTTAGAACGTTCAAGAAAAGAGAGATTTCATGGCACACAAATCGTGCGATGGAGAAGAGCAGCTCGCTGCGCTCGAAATGACAGAGGGGCACAAGCAGAGCGAGATGGGAAAATTCAGGAGAAGGCAAGTTGCTCGATGAGGCTGCAGGCGATGTGGCCGATGGTGATGTGCGCTTCCTGGATGCGCTGGGGATCGCGGGAGGGTACGTTGAGGAGAAGATCGACTTTCGCTGCGAGCGCGCCACCGGTTTCGCCGGTGAAGGCGACGAGGTAGGCGCCGCGGGCGCGGCCGGCTTCCACGCCACGGACAATGTTCGGGCTATCACCGCTGGTGGAAAGGGCGATGAGAATGTCCTGTGGGGTGAGAAGCGATTCAATCTGGCGCGAGAAAATGTTTTGGAAGCCGTAGTCGTTGCCGGCGGCGGTCAAGATAGACGGATTAGTGGTCAGCGAGAGGGCGGCGAGGCCGACGCGGTCCTTGCGCAGGCGAACGACAAGTTCGGCGGCGAGATGCTGCGCATCGGCGGCGCTGCCGCCGTTGCCGAAGAACACGAGCTTGCCGTTAGCGCGAAGGGCCGCGGCAGAGTGCTCCGCGAACTCGGCGATGCGCAGCACCAGCTCACTCGAGAAGCTGCGCTTGAGACGCGCGCTTTCCTCGAGCTGGCGGCGAATCTCCTCGGCGGAAGAAGCCATTGGCAACCTAGCAGAGGACGATTTTGTCGCGGTGGCGCATGACGCGGCGCGTGGCGTTGCGCGTATCGACGACAAGCTTTGCGGCGTCGACAATCGCCGTGTAGTCATAGCCGGAATGGTCCGTGGCGATAACCACGGCATCGTAACTGCCTAGGGTTTGCGGGTTGAGCGGCACCGATTTCATTCTTTCGTAATTGAAGTGGCGCATTTTGTGAAGCTGCGGGAAGTAGGGATCGTTGTAGTCGATGACCGCGCCGCGCTGCTGAAGGAGCTGCATGATCTTGAGAGTGGGGGATTCGCGCAAATCGTCGACGTCTTTCTTATAGGCGACGCCAAGGACCAGAACCTTCGAGCCTTTCATGCTCTTCTTGTGGTCGTTGAGGGCATTGGCGACGGCGTTGACGACGTGATAGGGCATTTCGGTGTTGACTTCGCCGGCGAGTTCGATGAAGCGAGTCGCGAAATCGAACTCACGCGCTTTCCAGGAAAGGTAGTAAGGGTCGACAGGGATACAGTGGCCGCCGAGTCCAGGCCCCGGATAAAACGGCATGTAGCCGAAAGGCTTGGTCGCAGCGGCATCAATGACTTCCCAGATGTCGATGTTCATGCGGAGGCTGAGCTGCTTGAGCTCGTTGACGAGGGCGATGTTGACGCAGCGGAAAATGTTTTCAAGGAGCTTCGCCATTTCCGCGGCGCGAGTGGAGCTGACGGGAACGACGCGAGCAACGACTTGGGCATAGAGGGACTGGGCGGCGCGGCCGCTGGGTGGGTTTAAACCGCCAACGACCTTGGGAATCTGCGCGAGACCGAATTGCTTGTTGCCGGGGTCTTCGCGCTCGGGGGAAAACGCCAGCCAGAAATCGCAGGCCACATTTTCATTTTCCGGGCCCGAGGCGATGGGGCAACGCAAGCCGCTCTTTTCGAGGATGGGAAGAACAAGCTCTTCCGTGGTTCCGGGATAGGTGGTCGATTCAAGAACGATGAGCTGGCCTCTTTGCAGGTGGGGGTAAATGGAAATAGCAGTTTGCTCGACGTAGCTCAAGTCCGGCTCGCGGCGCTCGTCCAGAGGAGTGGGCACACAGATCAGAACGGCGTCGGCGTCTTTCAATTTTGCGAAGTCGGTTGTGGCACTGAAATGGCGGCTGTTGACGAACTGCTGGATTTTGTTTTGCGGAATATGCTCGATATAAGACTTTCCGGCATTGAGCATCGACACCTTGTTGGGGTCGGTATCAAATCCAGTGACTTTGTGGCCGGCCTCGGCAAAGCGAAGCGCCAAGGGCAAGCCCACGTAGCCGCAGCCGATGATTCCCACCTTGAGCTGCGCACCCTTGAAAAACTCGGGTTTCCGGTCGATTGGCATGTGTTGCGTCGCACTCCTCGTTCTTTGTGACCCTGATAATGGCCAGAGCCAACGAAATCGCGTTTTTGGGGAACCGGTGGCCACTGCTGTCCTAACTCGCAGGAGCAACCGGACACTCGGCTAACGCGGCAGAGACAAATAAATATAGCAGGTTCCCTGCAAACAAAAAAACAGGCGGCGCGGTGAATGTTACAGCTTGTTCAAGGCTGGTTGCTGTTCGCCGCAAGAAAAGGGAAGATGGACGGGGCGCTTACTGGCTGTCGCGTCACTTTGCGCCGCGTGCCGATATCCATGACGCTGATCGTTCTATTACTGGGCCTGGGTGTTGGCGTGTTGGTAGGGCTGCTCGGCATTGGGGGCGGCGTCGTGCTCGTGCCCGCCATGGTCTATTTGCTGAAGATGGATCAGCACCTTGCGCAGGGAACTTCTCTCTTTATCTTGCTTCCACCCATCGGGCTAGGCGCGCTGCGCGAATATTGGAAGCAGGGGCAAGTGGACTTGCGAGCGGGAATTCACTGCGCGCTGGGAATTCTCCTGGGCGCATACGGGGGTAGCATGCTCGCGCTCCCCATGCATTCGCGGAATCTCGAAGGTGCGTTCGGCTGTTTCCTTATGCTGGCAGCAGCGCTGCTGTGGAGAAAAGCATGGCTCGAGGGAAAGACCGTGGAAGGCGGCGGGAGAAAATCCGATGCCTGAAGGGCTTGGACGAGATGCCGGAATTCTGGCCGTTGCGACGGTCTGCGGAGTGGCCTCGGGAATGTTTGGGATTGGCGGGGGCGTGCTGTTGGTGCCGCTTCTCGGGCTGCTATTTGCCTTCAGCCAACACCGCGCCCAGGGAACGAGCTTGATTGCGCTGATTCCGCCTACGGGATTACTGGCGCTGCTGGCGTATTCGCGTCAGGGATTTGTCTCGTGGAGAACCGGGTTGCTGCTGATTCCGGGAGTATTTGTGGGGGGAATCGGCGGGGGAATACTGGCGAAGAAACTGCAACCGCGGAGAATGCGCCAAGTATTTGCGGGGATTTTGTTTGCGCTTGGTCTTTGGCAGGCGGTGAGCGCCTGGTGGCGCTGAAGGGTGGGAATCCAGATGGTCGATTTGCACTGTCACATTCTGCCGGGGCTCGATGATGGGCCGAGCACCATGGAAGAATCACTGAACATGGCCGAAGCGGCGATTGCCGAGGGCATCTCGCATGTAGTGGCCACGCCGCATGCGAGCGAAAGATATGTGTTTGATTTCGCGAGGGTGCGCCAGTTTCGAAGTGAATTGCAGACGCAAATCGGCGGCCGATTGAAGATTGCGACTGGCTGCGATTTTCATCTGAACCCGGAAAACCTGAGGGCGCTGCGGCGCGATGCTTCACCGTTTTGCATCAACCAGCACAACTATTTGTTGGTTGAATTTAACGAAATTTCCATTCCACCGGCGATGGACCAAACGCTGCACGAGATTCAACTTTCCGGTTTGCGGCTGATCGTCACCCACCCGGAGCGGAACGCCATCCTTCGCAACCGGCCGGAGCGCCTGAAACAGTGGGTGAAGCGTGGATGTTACGCCCAGGTGACCGGAGGAGCCCTGACGGGAGTATTTGGGCCAGTCGCACAGAAAATTTCTGCGGAATGGATCCGCGAAGGACTCATTCACTTTGTAGCCAGCGACGCGCACAACACGCGCACGAGGCCGCTGCAATTGCTGCCCGCGTATGATGCGGTGCTGGACCAGTTTGGGGAAGAGAAAGCGCGCGCATTGTTCCACGACAATCCACTGGCGGCGTTCGAAGGGCGGGAACTGCCACACGTGCCGGAAATCGAAGAGGAAGAGCCCCCACCGCGCCGGAAGCGATTTTTCTTTTTCTGAGAATCAACGCACCGTGGTGGAAAAAAGGTCAATGAGCCCGGCTTAACGGCAAGCCCGCCCAGGCATGGAGCAAGCCCAGAACCTCGCGAACCACATCCAGCGCATCCCCGGTGTTGCGCCACCAGCGCGCGGGATCGAAGGGGTCTCCTGAGGCGGCACGCACAATGGCACGACCTTTCGCACCTGCCAAGCGCCGCCAGAGCAGGTGAACGCGCCGAGTGTGGGCCTTGGTCGTAACGATGATCACAGACCGGTTTCCGGTGCGGTCGAGCATGGTACTGATGACTTTCATTTCGTCGGCGGTGTTCACAATCGGAGGCTCAAGAATGCGAATCGCGTTCTCCGGGACTCCTTCGTGCAGCAAGATCAGCTTGTTGTAGTACTCTTCGCCGTAGAAAGAGACTCCCATGGCGGCCAGAGTATTTCCAGGTTCCGTAGAGTGCGTGAGCCAGACCTCTGGCGCATAGCCTTCACGAAACAGCTTTGCGCCCTCGATAGCGCGAATCGGCATTTTTCCGCTGAGAATCGCGATAGCTGTGGCTTTTTCGAGGGGGTCCTCGACGACCAGCCAGCGGCCCACGGTGAAGAAAGCTGCTGCGGCGAGGACGAGCAAGAAGAAGAGTGCCGCGCCAAAAATTCTCCAAGGGCGGAAGCGGCTTGATCCAACGACCGGCGGGTCTTTCGAGTTAGCCATTTGAGAACGCGCGAATGCTATCCCGCGCTGCGAATGTGGTCAATCCGGTGCAGTGCAGATACACTGACGGTTTGCAATTCCAAGGAGGATGAATGCGAGCAGTGGTCACGGGCGGAGCGGGTTTTCTTGGATCGCACCTTTGCGACAAGCTCCTTGCCGAAGGATGGAAAGTGCTGGCGCTGGACAATCTCATTACCGGCGACAAGGCGAACCTGAGCCATCTCAAGAACAACCGGAAGTTCAAGTTCCAAAGAGCAGACGTCAGCAAGCCGCTGAAAGTGCTGGGGAAAGTGGGTTACGTCCTCCATTTCGCTTCGCCCGCCAGCCCACCAGACTATTTGAAACATCCCATCGAGACGATGATGGTCGGTTCGGTAGGAACGAAGAACGCGTTGGATTTGGCGCTCGCGAAAAGGGCAAAGTTCCTGCTGGCTTCGACGAGCGAATGTTACGGTGATCCAGAGGCCTCTCCGCAGCATGAGGGATACTGGGGCCACGTCAATCCAATTGGTCCTCGCGCGGTGTACGACGAAGCCAAGCGTTTTTCCGAGGCCATGACTATGGCGTACCACCGCTACCACAAGGTGGATACACATATCGTGCGCATCTTCAATACGTATGGCCCACGAATGCGATTAAATGACGGGCGCGCGTTACCAAACTTCGTGTATCAAGCGCTGAGCGGAAAACCATTAACGATTTACGGCGATGGCCAGCAGACGCGGAGCTTCTGCTATGTCTCGGATTTGATTGACGGCATCTACGCGCTGATGATGTCCAAAGAGCATTTGCCGACGAACATCGGGAATCCGCTGGAGATGACGATTCTTGAGTTCGCGGAGCGCATCCGGAAGAACTTTGCAAATCCGCCGCAGATTGTTTTTGAGCCGCTTCCGCAAGATGATCCAAAACGCCGGTGCCCCGACATCAACAAGGCGAAAAGCATTTTGCAGTGGGAACCCAAAGTGGGGTTGGAAGAAGGTTTGCAACTGACACTGAACTATTTCAAGGAAGTCTACAAAAAGAAATAATCAGGTTCGCAGTGTAAGGCCTAATCGTCGAATCGGCAGGTCGAGTAAAACGAAAGGCTACTCCCTGCCAAACGAATAGTACTCGAAGCCCATCTCGCGCATGCGCTGCGACGCGTAAAGATTGCGGCCGTCAATCACCAACTTGCGGGCCATGAGGCTTCCACCACGTTCCCAGTCGATCCTGCGGAACGATTCCCACTCCGTGCAGATCAGTGCAGCATCGGCTTCGCGCAACGCCTCATAAAGGTCCTCATGGTAGTGCAAGTGCGGAAAGAGCGCCTTGGTGCGAGACATCGCTTCCGGATCGGTTGCGTGAATCTCGGCTCCCTCTTCGATCAATCGCTTCACCACCTCCAGGGCTGGAGCAAAGCGAATGTCATCCGTATTGGCTTTGAACGCGAGGCCAAGGACCGCGACGCGCTTCCCTTTTACAACCCACAAGGCCTGATGGATTTTGTCGAAGAAGCGGTCGATCCGTTGTTTGTTGACGCGTTCGGTGGCTTTCAGAATGTCGAAGTCGACGCCCACTTTCGCTGCCAGATGAATGAAGGCCTGAACATCCTTCGGGAAGCAGAAACCGCCGTAACCGAGGCCCGCTTTGAGGAACTGCCCGCCAATGCGCTGATCCAGGCCCATCGCATGAGTGACTTCCTCGACGTTTGCGCCGATTTTTTCGCAGAGATCGGCGATTACATTCGCATAGCTGATCTTTAGCGCCAAAAATGAATTGGAAGCGTGTTTGATCAGCTCGGCGCTGTTGATGGTCGTAACGAGGAATTCGGCTTTTGGCCCCGGCGGGCAAGTCCCTTCGTGCACAGGGCAATGAAAGTTCTTTTCAAGGATGGGCCGATAAATTTCGCGAAGTTCGGCGGCAGAAGAAGGGTCCTCAACACCCACGACGATCCGGTCCGGATGAAAAAAATCGCCGACAGCGGTTCCTTCGCGGAGAAATTCGGGGTTCGAGGCCACGCGAAATTTCACATTGCTGTTTCGGGAGTACGCGGAGAGCGCGCGGCTGAGCTCGAGGCCAGTGCGGGCGGGAACGGTGCTTTTCTCGATGACCAGTTTCGGCGTCCGCGCTTCGGTGGCGATTTGCCGGGCTACATGATCGATCGCGGACAGATCGGCTTCGCCGGATTCTTTCGGCGGGGTACCGACGCAGATGAAGATGGCTTCGCCGGTTCGAATCGCTTCTCCCGAGTCTGCCGTGTAGGAAATGCGCCCCGCTTTGCGCGCTGAGTCCAAGATCCGGTCGAGGTGTTCCTCGTATATGGGTATGCCGCCGGCATTGAGCTTAGCGATGCGTTCGGCGTCGATGTCCGTGCAAACGACCTGGTGCCCTGCTTCTGCCAGGCAAGCGCCAGTGACCAACCCCACGTATCCACACCCAATTACGCAAAGTCGCAAGACCGATTCTCCCTAGCGATAAGTTCGGATGGCGTGAACCATGGCCATTGTGGATTTCCAATCGACTATTGTGACCGAAGCGGAAAAGGGAACAAAGCGGTTCATGTCATAAGATTGCTGAAAATAGAGCGAGGTCAAATCTCCTAGTCCGACCTAGCCTGCGTTTTCTGCGCACTCTTCATGCTTCTTCCCATTAACAGGCCTCGCAAGCCCAGCAAGACCAGGCGAGGCTGACGGCGCAGGACCTTCCAGAGCAAACGAGTGGATTCATCGCGATTGATCTCGCCTAGCGATTCGCGAGTCGAGCTATCGAGCAGGTCGACAAGTTGCGAATAGTCCTTCTGCTGAAAGCGATGGAGCGAGCGGCGGATCATCCAGTGAGTGCCGAGTTCACGTCGTAGTCCCACGAGTTCGCTGCTCTTGCTTTTTTTCAGGAGTGCCTGCGCAACTCCCAAGGCTCCGCGAAAACCGGTAACGACGCCACCCACGGTAGAGACTTTTACCTGCGCCGCAGCATCGCCCACCAGAAAGACTTCGCCATTTCCGAGCTGTCGACGAACCGGTACCCAACGGCTGTACACGGGAATGCGGGCGCCCTGCCATTCGAGTGGCTCCAAGTGCTTTTTCTCGAGAAAGCGCTCGAAACAACGCTTTGTGTCCTGGCCCTGTTCGCCAATAACGCCCACCGCGCCGCGCTCCGGGGATTCAGGGATCAGCCAGTAAAAATAAGGAGTATCATCCGGAACAAACCAGACGCGAGTCGTGTCGGGTGAGCAATCTTTCGGCAAGCGGACAATCGCTTGAACGAGAGGCACGGTTTCGACCGGAGGCCAGCCCGAGGCACGGGCCACACGGCTGGCAGCGCCATCCGCGCCAACAACGCTAGCCGCGTGGAGTTCCAGTTGCTTGCCACCGCTTTCCACTTCCATTCGCAGCACGCGCGCATTCGGTTCAATTTTCAAGAAACGAGTGTCAAACGAGAAGGAAGCACCGGCCTGCTGAGCGTCACGCGCCAGCGCCGCAATCAGGCGCGAGCGTTCGATGATCAGGTCCGGTTTTTGAAGGGCTATTTGCGCGGAGCGGCCATCGGTAAAAAGCTCAAACCGGCGAATTTCGTTAACAATGCTTTCCTGCGCCAGGCAGCCCATTTGGTTGCGGAACTGGTCGGTGACGATCAAGGTGCGCGCCGCAGGTTCCAACTGAGGCTTGGATTCCAGCACACGGACGGGCCGGCCTCCACGGGCTACGTTTGCAGCGGTAAACAATCCCGCGGCGGAACCACCAACGATGACCACTTCGCGATTGTCAGAGTTTTTCAATGGCTGCGTTTGTTCGCTTTTCAGAATCCTGTACGTTCCAAAAGAGCGCGCGCTCCGTCGATTCAATCCGCCAGAGATTCCCCGCAAAAAAATGGATCAGCTTCCCGTCCTGCCTGTGTGGGGCCACATTGAGAAATAGGAGGATGGGGCCCTGTAAGTATAGCGAAACCTCGAATGGGGACAAAGTACGACGGATGCTTTGCCCGCTCCGCTGGCGGAGAACTTCCAGCTACAATGAACTTTGATTAGGTTGCGGAAGTCGATTTGCCGGTTTGCCGTTCGTAGGGCGCATCCTCAAGATAGAAGACCCCAGCGAGAATAACAGCCAACGCGAGAACACCCGCAAAAAGTGCACCGCGCGTAGAAAGGTACGCCACCACCACCGCCGCACCACCGCCGAGAGCGCCAAGAAAATAGAGCGTCACAACGGCGCCACGATGACCCAGCCCCAGGTTGGACAAACGATGTGCCGCGTGGTCCTTGCCAGGAGTTGTGAAAGGCAATAATCCCCGCCGCGAACGAGAAATCGTTACCAACGTCGTGTCAAAAATCGCCGCTCCCAAAATCAACAGCGGCGCCATCCATGACGAAAGCGGCGTGGCATTTTCCAGGCGAAGTTTCAATCCCAGCGTGGCCATTAGAAAGCCCAGAAACATCGCTCCGCCATCGCCCATGAAAATCTTTGCTGGCTTAAAATTCCAGCGTAAGAATCCCGTGGATGCTCCCAAAACGGCAGCCGCAAGAGTCGTGATCAAAGTCTGGCCGTTCAAGTAGGCAAGCAACGCAAAAAAGACGGAAGCCGTCGCGGCCACGCCGGCACACAATCCATCCATATGATCGAGAATGCTGAACGATGCTGTAATCCCCACTACCCAAGTCACGGTGAGAATGGAATCCAAGACTAGGCCGGTGTTTCCACCAAGAAAGCTGCTGAAAACTTGGGCTCGAATCCCGCTTAACAGAAGGATTCCCGCGGCCAGTGGCATGCCTACGAAAAGTTTGACCTGGTGGTGAAGCAGGCCCCGGTCATCGAGAATGCCAACGGCCGCGACCAACGTGGCCCCAATCAGAATGCCGGCGATCTGCGTTCGTGCAGGCCCGTGGAATGCCAAAAGAACGGCGATTACGACAGCCGCGTAAATTGCAAGGCCGCCGAGGAGAGGAATAGGGGTCAGGTGAACTTTGCGTGGTCCGGGAAGGTCTACCATGCCGACGCGCAACGCAAAAGCACGCACCGGTACAACGAGCATAAGTGAAGCAAAGAGTGCAATGAAAAAAGCAAGCAGGCCTGCGGCCATGCCACCTCGTTCATCAAGCGAGTGGCGCCCGCGCTGCAGGACCGTTACGGAGACCCGCTTGATTCTTGCCGGATTGGGTGTCCGGCTCCCAAGTCAAGAAACTGAGGGCTGCCCCACGCAGCCTTAAGACAATACTGCGATTTTTGTTGCGCGGCAATCGGGATAATCAGACGGGGCATGACGTTTTTCCTCCTCGTCTATCCCTTGTTCGCTGACCCTATTTCCTATCTTTCGGTCAGCATTCGCTGAAAGATACGTTTTACTGCCTCTTTGTCTTTTGTGGAGTAATACCAGTCAATGGTGCGCTTGAGTCCATCGCGGAAAAGTACTTTCGGTTCCCACCCGAGCAGTTTCTTTGCCAAGGAATTGTCGGCAACGCGGTTCAGCGGGCCGGTTGGCATATCCTTGCGCAGCTTGATTTCCGCTTTGTGTCCGGTGAACTCGCAGACCATCTTCGCGCAGTCAATCACGCGAATGCGCTCCATCGTTCCCAAGTTGACCGGGGTGCCGTCAGTAATTTTTTCTCCCGCCAGGATCGTTCCCTCCACGATGTCGTCGATGTAGGTCCAATTCCGGATTTGCATGCCATCCCCCCATACTTCGAAGGGGTTCTGTCCCAAGAAGGCGCGCGCGATCATCGCGATGACTGCATGATTCTCGACTCCCCGCGGCCCATAGACCGTGAAGTATCGGCAAGACGCAGCTCCCAGGCCGTGTTCTTTGGCGTAGGCCTGAAGAGTGAACTCGGCCATCAGCTTGGCCCAGCCGTAAGTATTGTCGGCATCATTCGGGCCTTTGGTGAGGTCTTCGGTCAGATAGAGTTCTTTGTTGATATCCGACTGCAGAAAGTTTGGATACACGCAGCCGGATGAAGCGAAGACCACCTTTTTCACTTTTGCTTTGAGCGCTTCGGCAAACACAAGACCGTCCAGGAAGAAATTGGAAGCTGGGCCGGCCTGATGCAAATCCACATAACCCCGGCCGCCATGGTCCGCCGCGAGATGAAAGACGACGTCCACGCCTTGCGTGGCAGCGCGCGTTATGCCTGGCTCGCGCAGGTCCGCTTGCAGAAAATCCACTTTTCCCGTGCCCAGGTGGTGCCGAATGTTATCCAGGTGTCCGCTTGTCAGGTCATCTACGATGCGAACTTTCTTGACGCCTCTTTCGATCAGCCGGTCCGTCAAAGTCGATCCAATAAACGACGCCCCCCCCGTTACGAATACAGTTTTTCCTGCCCAATACGAATCTGTGGTGCTCACGCGTGCTCTGCCTTCCTATCCCTCTCGTTCATGGAGAGTTCATCAAAAATATTTACAAATTTTTGCAACTCTTGGACTCTATCATAGTTGGGAGCGGCAGCTCTCGCCGCTTCCCCCACAGTCTTCAATTTGTTTCTATCTGTTGCCAGTTCCCGGATAACGTTGGCAAGCTCAGCAGGTTTGTCCGGGTCGGCGGCCACCGCGAAGCCTCGTTGAAGGCCGAGCGAGACAACGTCTGTCTCTGCCGGTGCAACCGCCACGATGGGTTTCCCTGCCGCGAGAATGCCGTACATTTTGCTGGGGACAACCACGCCTTCCAGGCCGCGTTTCACGGTGATGATGTGGGCATCGGCAGCCGCAAGAACCGAGGGAATTTTATCATGTGGGAAATAGTCAAGAAAGCGAATATTGTCGGCCCCTGTAGCGGCGGCCTGAACCTCTGCGCGTTGCGCTCCCTCCCCGACGAACACTAGGCCTACGCCTTCGGAGGCCAATTTACGTGCGGCGGTGATCAGTGTGTTCCAGGCCCCGTAAAAACCGAGATTGCCCGCATGAAGCAGGACAAACGAAAAGTCGCTGCGGATCGCGTGAACTACGTCCCGGTCAGGCGGTGGCAAGGGTGCAATTCGCGGCAAGATTTCAGCTCCGTCGCGGATTACTACGACGCGCGAAGGCTCGACACCTTTGCCAATAATGCGTCTACGCATATCCTCGCCGAGAACGATCACTTTTGTAGTGTGCCGCAATGCCCAACGATGCAGTTTTTCCCAAAGACGGGTGGACCTTCCGGGCGGCATAATTGCTCCAGCGATGGCCATGTCCGGATACAAATCCCGGATGTTGTATACATACGGTTTGCGCTTCAGCATGGCCACAAAGGCGCCAAGGATTCCCTGAAACGGAGGGTCGGTCATGGCCAGGATCACGTCGCAGCGTGAAAATAAAGCGCGGGGCACCGCTAGGGCGGCATAGCTCAGATAATTCAACACACGCTTCTTCATGTCGAACCGCGAAAAGGCCGTGGAGCCCACCCGGATGATTTGCGCGAGACCGACGGTTTCCGATTGGTAGAGCCGCCACTTCCGCAGATCGCTTGTGTCGTAGGATGGCCGGCCACAGAGCACTGTCACGGAGTGGTAGATGGAAACCATTTCGACCACCGTATGTGCCATCTTCGCGGTCGCGGAGTTGTCCGGCGGGTAGTACAAGTTGAGCAGCAAAATCTTCATGAGAACGAGAGCCGCATCAGGATGTGGATGGCCGTGTGATTAGGATATCGCCGAGAACGAGCGCGTCCATCTTCGTTCGTTCGAAGCAGTCGATGGCTTCTTCCGGGCGGCAAACGATGGGCTCGTTGTCGTTGAATGAAGTGTTGAGTACCACAGGAACCCCAGTAAGATCGCGAAACGCGGAAATCAACGCATGGTAACCTGGATTCGCTTCGCGGGCGACTGTTTGCAGGCGGCCGGTGCCATCCACATGAGTTGGCGCGGGAATTTTCGCACGCTTCTCAGGACGCACCGCGTACGCGAGCGTCATGAAGGGCGACGGATGCGATTTCTCAAAATATTCCGCGGTAGCTTCGGCAAGGATGGAAGGTGCAAAAGGCCGGAAAATCTCTCGGTGCTTGATGCGTTGATTCAGAATCTCCCTCATTTCCGGCCTGCGGGGGTCGGCCACGATGCTGCGGTTACCCAGCGCGCGTGGGCCCCACTCTGCACGGCCTTGAAACCAACCTAGAATTTTTCCGTCAGCGACGATTGCAGCCGCTTGCTTCATCAGCTCTTGCTCATTGAGCTCGGCGATGGCGTATCCTTTTTGGGCGGTTCCATTCGAATCGATCGCTCGCCGGATTTCCTCGTTTGAGTATCCGGGGCCCCAATACGCGTGATCCATCACAAACGATCGAGGCTTGGCAAGAATCTGATGCCACACATAGAAAGCCGCGCCTACTGCCAGTCCCGCGTCACCCGCGGCGGGATGCACGTAAACCTGCTCGAAGGGTGTCGCGTCGAATATCTTGCCGTTCGCTACGCAATTGAACGCCACGCCGCCGGCAAGGCACACCTCTTTCAGTCCCGTGCGCTCGGCCAACTTTTTCAGCAAGCCCAAGTAAACCTCTTCGAGCCGCGCCTGCAACGAAGCAGCGAGATTGCGGTGGCGCTGGTCGAGCGGCTGCTCAGGAGAGCGCACCGGCCCCAGCCTCCGTTCCATTTCCTCCGAAAACATTTTGCCAAGAACCGGCGTCTTGTCGGCTTCCGCCCAGGACATTTCCGGTCCCGTACGATGGTGCACAAAATAATTGAGACCGAGCGTGAACCCATTTCTGTCTGAAGCTGCGTCAAACCGGGCAATATCACGGAACTGTCCGAGTTGCTCGGGCTCCCCGTACGCGGCCAGCCCCATCACTTTGTATTCATCGCCGAATTTCAGGAAACCCAGATACTGCGTGACCGCGCTGTAATAGAGTCCCAACGAATGGGGAAAGGTAACCACGCCATCGATTTTCATCCGGCTGCCGCTGCCCATGCCCCACATCGTGCTTGCGAAATCGCCAAGACCGTCTGCGGAAAGCAGCGCCGCCCGTTCGAACGGCGAACAATAAAAAGCACTCGCCAAATGAGCCTGGTGGTGCTCGATGCGATGGAATTTCGCGGCAATTTTCTTGGGATCCACATCGAACGCCTGCGCCAAGGCCTCGGGGATGCCCTTGAATTTCACTAACACTTTTGCCCGCTCTCGCGCGAACGAGGGCATACGTAGCGCGTAAAACAGTTTTGTGCCCAGCCGCGCGTAAGGATTCCGCGGTACGGCGACGTGGTCGATGTCGGAAAGCGTCAGCCCCGCTTCCTTCAAACAATAGCGAATCGCCGCGGCAGGAAAGCCCGCTGCGTATTTCACGCGGTTAAAGCGTTCCTCTTCCACCGCCGCGATCAGCCGACCGTCGCACACAATCGCCGCGGAAGCGTTTCCGTGGTAGGCATTAATCCCCAGAATATTCATCGCGTAATTTGTCAGTGTACCGCAGGCGGCCAATTTATGCGGCGAGGTGTTGGCGGCACCATTCGTTCAATACATACAGCGACCACGGGCGAGACCACGTCGTTTTCCCTGCGAGAAACTCGTTCCAAACGTTCTTGACCCCGCCGGATTTCAAAAACGGCGCAAGTGCCTGCGCTGGTTCGGCGAAGGAGGCTTCCATTCGCACGCGCAAAGGACCGCGCAGCCATTCTTCCCACGGCAAAGTAAAGGTCCGCTTGCGTTGCGTGAGAATTTGTTCTGGGAGCAAATCTCCCATTGCTTCCACAAGCAACCGCTTCTGCGCGCCAGGGCTCCAGCGGGCGTCATCAGGCAGAGTTTCCACGAATTCCACCAATGGTGTATCGAGCAGGGGCACTCGCACTTCCAGCGATCGCGCCATGCTCACGGAATCCGTGTCGCGCAGCAGCGTGCTCACCATGTAACTGCGCATTTCCAGCCAGGAGATGCTGCTCACTGTTTCGTGCTTGCGCGCTTCATCGGAGATTCTTTCCAGCCATCCTACCCAGGTCGGATCCAGCGTGACGCCATCCGCGCCAACCGTGCTGGGCCGGAAACGCGGCTCGATTAGCTTCTCCAATTTTCCCGGCGGGAAAAGCGTCCTGGCGAAAAAATAGGCGTGCGGCAGACTGTCAGGATGAACCCACGCTGCGGCTGCTTTGCCCCCAGCGTCCGGAGATGATCGCTTTCCGGCCAGCCCAGTGATTAAAGGGGCCGCCAAACGTCTCAGTGTTGCAGGTACAAACCACGAGGTGCGAATTAATCGTGAAAGCCGCGGCGTATCCGCAAAGGTTTGGTACCCGGCAAACAATTCGTCTCCGCCAAGCCCGGACAATGCCACCTTTAGACCCACCTGCCGGGCCGCCCAAGAAACAAAATAGGTGTTCACCGCGTCCATGGTCGGTTGGTCTTGAGCTGCAATCGCTTCATCCACACGCGATACGACGGACGCTCCGTCCATCGGAACCTCAGCGTGCTTGGTCTGGCATTGCTTCGCAATTGCCTTTGCCAGTTGGGCTTCGTCGAACGCAGTCCCGGGAAATGTCAGCGTGAAGCTCTGAATTCCTGCCTGCGCCTTTGCCGCCAGCGCGGCAATCGCTCCAGAATCCAGGCCGCTCGAAAGGAAGAGCCCTACCGGCACATCAGCAATCAAGTGTGCTCGAACCGCGTCTTCAAGCATGGGCCGCAACTCGCGTGCCGCAGAAGAAAGATCCCGCGGTTTTCGCTGGTCCTTGGCCGCAGGAGAAAGCATCGGGTCCCACCACGGACGTGCTCGCGGCACGCGCCTTCGCTCCGGCACATGGAGCAATATGCGATGCCCCGGCGGCAGCGAAAAAACGCCGTCGACCATCGTCACTGGTTCGGACACGCTCCCGAACAACAGATAGCTCGTCAGTGCGTCTTGCGAAAGCTTCCTCCCTGCTACACCGGCTGAAAGCAACGCGCGAACTTCCGAAGCGAAAGCGAGTCCTTCTGGCGTTTGCGTGTAGTAGAGCGGTTTAATTCCCAGCGGATCGCGAGCCAGGAATAAAATCGGCGCAGTTGCATATCGCTCACGCAGATCCAACAGCGCGAAAGCAAACATCCCGCGCAGCTCGTTGAGGGAATCCTCGCCCCACTCTTCCCAGGCGTGGACCAGAATCTCAGTGTCGGATTGCGTTGTAAATCGGTGGCCGCAGAACGCCAGGCGTTCGCGCAAGTCGCGATAGTTGTAGAGTTCACCGTTGAGGATGACAGCTACGTCTTTCGTTTCGTTCCAGATGGGTTGGTGACCGCCGGCAAGATCGATGATGCTCAGCCGCCGCATCCCTAGCGCCAGTCCAGGCGCGCGCGGTTCGCCTATGAGAAAGCCGTCATCGTCGGGGCCGCGATGACGCATCGCAGCAGCCATCGCTCTAACTCGCGACTCGGCCTCAGCGCTGCGCGAGGCGAAGGCGACTCCGCAAATGCCGCACACGCTACTGTTTGATCTCCGGTGTAGAGAAGAAGGCCACACCTGCCCGGATCATGTGTTCACGCAAGTGGAAGCGTGGGATTCTCAAGCGGCTGTCCGCGTACCAGGCCAGCACTTCGCGCAACAGAAGAAAGAGAAGCGTTGCTGCGGCAGCAAGAACCAGGTAAAAAAATGATTCCCGCTCCAGCAGCAGGCTCCAATCCACGGCTTCATCCCAGCCCGGATAAATCGAATCAAAAAGCTTTCGCAAATGCAGCCCTTCGAGCGGCAAACGCGCCAGGCGCACGTGGGCAAACCGCTCATAGCTGTACTCCCGCGGGTAATTCGGGATGGCGCTAGCTGCTTGCTCGAAGATCTCCGGATTTTGCAGATCCTTGCGCGTCAGGAATCGACCTTGCGCGTCCTTCATCATGACGCGATAAGTCGGGTCGACAATAACCCAGCGCCGGTCGATCAATACCTCGGCCACCACATGTTTCGCCTGGCGATCTGGCGACAACAATAGAAGCCGGCGCACTTGCAAATCGGAGGCTCGCGCCAGGTTTAGGAAGGCGTTCGTGGCAGTTCCACAAACACGCAACAACTGCACGTAATTCAGCGTCATTTGCGGGTCGCGCCGTGCCAACTTTTCCGGGTCTTCCGCCACGCCTCGGGAAGGTTCCGCGCGCATCCAGCTTAGGATGGCTTGCACTTTTTCTTCCGCTGGGAGGAAGTTCGGCACGATGGCGTCCGAATAGCCGTCGAGGTACCGGCGCACGGAGAATTCCCGCACCCCCGCACAAAAAGTGGCCAGAATGGCAACTGCCAGCAGCGCGTTACAAATTCGCCAGACTGCGCGAAACGCCCGATGCCCCGATTTTGGCAATGCCTACCTCTCCCAACCGGTCAGTTTCTCCCTTTCACTCGCTTCGGGATACACACTGAACGTACAACTGCTCCATGTCCCTGATGGGGCCGTTCCAACCCAGACTCCCCGTGACTTTAGCGCATCCCGCCTGAAGATGTCTACGAAGTTCGGAGTCTCCTAAAACTCGTCCAAGGGCCTCGGCAAGCGCGGCAGCATCGTGGGGCACTATCAGTCCGGCCTGATTTGCCAGCAACGGTGCAATGCCGCAGCCTTCACTTACGATCACGGGCGTCCCCGCAGCCACCGATTCTGCGGCGGTGTTGCCAAAGTTTTCGTTTTGCGATGGCAGCACAAAAACAGCCGAGTCCCGGTAGGCAGCCCATTTCTCCTGTCCAAACACTGGCCCGGCAAAGTGAACGTTTCCTTGGATTCCGAGCTGTAATGCTTGTTGCTCTAGTCGTGACCGCAGTCCGCTTTCATCAGGTCCCACAAATGCCAGCGCCACCTGCGTACCGCCAAGTTGCTTCCCGGCTTCCGCAAACGCCTGGAGGAGCAAACCGGGGCTTTTCTTCACGCTCAGACGTCCCAGGAACAGCACGAGTTTCGTCTCGGCCGAAATCCCAAACTTTTTCCGAAATGCACCGCGTTCCGGCCACGACTCCGGCGCTTCGACTCCATTCCGCCGCAGCACGATTTTCGCTCGGTCAATCCCCCCGGCTGCAAGCTCTTCGATTTCTTGCTCTGAAGTAGCGACGAGCCGGCTTGCCCCCCGCAACAAGCGGCTGCCCGTAACCCGGTGATACATTCGTTTGAGCCACAGATTCCTCACGATGGGAACAAACATCCCAATAGGCTCAACGACGTACGGAATTCCCCGCTTCCGGCACGCCGTTGCCACCGCTGGCCCCAATAGATCGTACAAACCAAAAATGTGGACGACATCGAACTTTGCGAGCCACACCCGGCAGTAACGATTCACCGCAGGATTCCAACTCACCCGGCGATAATGCAGCCAGGTCGGCAAATAAATCGCCTCCACGCCTTTTTCTCGCCGCCGCCAGCCAAACGGTGACCGCTCACCGGCAGTTTGTCCGCCCAAACGCTCAATGCGCTTCTCGAAACCCCAGTCCGCCGTTAGCACTGTCACTTGATGTCCGCGTCGCGCCAAGCCTTCCGCGAGCGCGCGCACTTTCACCGGCGGCCCGCCGAACTCCAGGAAAGGCGCGTAGGTTTCCGTGACGTTCAGGATTCGCATTGATCGCGCAAGATTTTTTTCACGGACTTTGCGAAGGCCTGGAACCGGTATTGCTGTTCGACGGCTTGCTTACCTCGCGCGCCCATCTCTTTCGCATGCGCTGGGTCGGCGAGCAGTGTTTGAATCGCCGTCGCAAGTTGGATTGGGTCGCCATGAGGCACTAAGTACCCGGTTGCGCCATCTTGAATAACCTCCGGCGCTCCGCCGTGCGCTCCTCCGATTACTGGCTTCCCACACGCCATCGCTTCCAGATAAGCGAACCCGAAGCCTTCTCCGCGGCTCGGCAGCGCGAAAATTTCGCAAGCCGTGTAGCATGCCGCGAGCTCCCCATAGCTGAGGCCGGTCAGGAAATGCACGTGCATCGCAACGCCGTTTTTTTCTGCCGAGTCTTCCAGCCAGGCGCGGTCGTCTCCCGATCCAGCCAGGACCAGCTGGAGGTCCGGCCATTTCATCAACAGCCTCGGTAGGGCCGTGATCAGCGTGTCCATCCCTTTGTAGCGTTCGGTGGCCAGCCAACGTCCTACGGTCAATATGACTCGGCCACGCGGGAATTCTGAGGGGGGCGATAGCTGCGACCCTGCGGCCACAAGCGCTTCGAACTGCGGATCGAGCGCCCAGGGTAATACTCGAATCCGTTCTCGCGCCACCCCTTGTACTGTCGCAACATGATCGGCTGTATCCTTGCTCGGCACTAGCACGAGGCTCGCGCGCCGCAACGCTTGCCTTCGCAAGCTCCCCAGCGGCTCCCAGACTTCCACGCCGTGGGCGCTGACGATGCTTTTCATGCGCGGCGCCAACACGCGCATTGCCTGAACCACGGGCGCCAGGTTTGGGTGCCCTGCCAGCACCAATTTTGCTTTGCGCCGGGCCGCGCGCAGTGCTGTCGCCGTGAACCGGCCCTTCGACCGCTGGCATCCCGTAAATACAAACTCTCGCCCGCCTAGCGCCATCCGATGTAGTTCCGGGGAATCATTCAAGCTGAGCAGCCGGCAGTCCATGCCGTGGCTGGACGCGAATTCCGTCATCACGGCAGCCAAATGTCGCCCCGCGCGCTGTATTCCGCCGGGGGCGTCCAGCTCAGGGAAGAGGCCAATGAGCACGCGCTGAGTCTGCCAACTGCAGCGCCCAATGGCAAGCCCGGAGCTTCTTATGGTTTCGATTGAAACTCGGCAGCTTCAGTTCGAGTTGCAGGGCTGAAGGGTAGGTGTTAATCTCGGCGTCAAGATACCAGGCCACATCGTATGCGCCCCTTCTTGTTTGCAATCGTTGTTTTGCTGCTGTCCCCCATCGCCAATTCTCAGTCTGCCTGCCCTCCCCTCCAGGCTCCCCCTGTCGACCCAGCAAAACTCCTTTTTAGCCCCCAGCAAGAACAAGAGCTGGGAGAAGTCATTCGTCAGCAACTCGAAAGCGAATTTCTCGTCATTGACGAAGATCAGGTGACCCGCTACCTGAAGCGCGTCGGCGAACGCGTGGCCCGGAATCTCCCCGAGACAGGCTTGCACTACGAATTTCTTTTGTACGACCGGCCAGAAATTCAAGCGTTCGGCATGCCGGGTGGACGCGTTTACGTTTCACGAAAGATGGTTGCGTATCTGCGCAACGAAAACGAGTTGGCCGGAGTGCTCGGTCACGAACTCGGCCACCTGGCGGCCCGCCAGCAAGCCCAGAACATGTCGCGCATGTTTCGCGAGGTTTTGGGTCTGAAGACTTTGGCTCCCGACGAAGACCTCTATGGCCTCTACAATCAGTTCATGGAGAGCGTGCGGCTGAAGAAAATCCATGCGCCCACATCCGGAGAGTCGGACAAGGGGCAGCAGGTTGCCGATCAACTGGGTGTTCAAGCCGTAGCGCGCGCAGGATATGCGCCTCAGTCCTTTCCGGACTTTCTCGACCGCCTGATGGAGACCAAAGGGAAAACGGGGAGTTGGCTCAGCGACCTATTTGGGGCCACCAACCCCAATTCCAAAAGGCTTCGCGAAGCTCTGCGGGATGTCGCGAATCTTCCTTCCAATTGCATTGAGAAGAGTCCTCCGCAGAGCGACGACGACTTCCATCAGTGGCAAACGGCTGTCCTGCATTACCACGGCATTGGGCATGCCGAACACCTAGCCGGGGTCGTCACCAGAAGCCAACTACAGGATCCGTTGCGCGGTGACATTGAGACGTTTCGTTTCAGTCCCGACGGCAAATATCTTCTCGCCCAGGACGAGGGCGGCATTTACATCCTCACCCGGGATCCCTTTAAGTATGTCTTTCGCATTGACTCTGTGGATGCGCAAGCTGCCCAGTTTTCGCTTGATTCTCGACAGGTGCTCTTCTTCAGCTCGGGCCTTCAGGTTGAAACATGGGACATCGATCGCCAGGAACAAACGAGCGTCATGGATGTCCCTGTATTACGAGGCTGTCGGCAGACCGAACTCTCGCCGGATGCCAAATATCTCGCCTGTTTTGGCGGTGACCTTAGCCTCACGCTCTTTAATGTCCCCACTGGTGAAATTGTCTATAAGAAAGAGAAGTTCTACGATTTTGATCCTGGCTTCAGTGGTTACGGCGGCCTTTTCAAATTCATCTACCTCTTGACTCACCAGGAGGTAGCGACACTGCGTTTTTCCCCGGATGCCCGCTACTTTGCCGCCTCTTCCCGCACGAAAGAAGAAGTAGTTATTGACCTGACCACAGAAAAGCCGATCAACGTGGGAGGACCGGTTCACACCGCTATGGAGTATGCCTTTACGTTTGTCGGGCCCAATCGGCTGATCGGTGTGGACACTGGCAATCCTCAAAAATCTCCGCTTGTCGAGTTTCCTTCAGGAAAAGTGCTGGATCGTGTTTCGTTGGGCGGCAGCACTCTTGTTGCTGCCGCGAATCCAAAGTACATCCTTATGAGGCCTGTCGAGGGCTTTGCCGTCGCCGGTTTCGACTTGGATGCCAAGAAATTCGCCTTCACCAATCGCATGTCGGCGACGGATGTCTGGGGTGACCTCTCTGCCAGCGAGCGTCTCAATGGCGAGATCGGCCTTTATAAAGTCGGAGGAACGCAGTCCTCTTCGGTCCTCCAGCTGCCGCTGGGGAAACTCGGCACCTTAAGAACTTTCCTTGCCTCGCCTGATTTGAAATGGATGGCCTTATCCAGTCGTACGCGCGGAGGCGTTTGGGGCCTGGATTCCGGGCAGAGGACTTTTCTCGTTCGTAGTTTTCAAAATGCCTACTACGCTCCCAACAATTTGTTCTACCTGGACTTTCCCGAGTTTGAGAAAGCCGGCCGCGAGATGGTGGTGCTCAGCCCGGTGAGCAAGCAATCCAAGTCCCGGCCGGTCGAAAAAGATGACGACCTTAGTTTTTTCGGAAGCATGGTCCTGCGCACCAAGCATCACGACAAGAACCAACATGCCCGCCGCAATTTTGAGCTGGAAGCTCTCGACATGGTCACGCTCAAGACCCTGTGGTCCCGCACTTTTCCCAAGGAGGGTCCTTGGGTTTCCGGTTCCGCTTCCAGCGGGAGAATTATTTTTGTCTGGCAGGCGCATGCCATCGGCTTGCGCGAGGAGCTTTCCCGCGAGCCTAAGCTCCAGACCCTTTGGAACCAGGAGCGTCCCGCTGATACGGACTACTTGCTCGAAGTCTTGGACTCGCACGATGGGACTGTCGCCGGAGGAGCCGTCGTGCACACGGGTAAGTACTCCTTCCGACCCGAACACCAAGACGCCGCGGCAGATTGGCTCATCGTGACCGACGACCACAACCGGGTCCTGCTCTATTCCATTTCCACTGGTGAGCAAAAAGCGAAATGGTTTGGCTACAACCCTAAAATTTCGCGCAATGGTGATCGCCTCTGTCTTGCGAATGGCAGAGGTCATCTTGTTTTGTACGATCTGCGATCCTTGAAGCAGATCGGCGAGTTGTCCTTCGCCAATCGTCTCTCTGCTTTTACCCTTTCCGATGACGCCGCGCGTCTCCTCGTTCTCACGAACGATCAGTGCACTTACGTCTTCGATGTGACGGGCAACTCGGCCACCGCTGCATCGACGCGGTGAAGGATTCTGGGGGAGAGTTAACGCGTAGCTGCCAATTGCACGAGACGCCCGGGGCAATTGGAGCCTCGATGCTACCTCCGAATTATCAGCGTCCACAAGTGCTTGCTGTTTGAGGTTCGTCCGGCCGTGGATTTGTATAGGCCTTTGCGAGCAGAGACTCAGTGCTGCCTATTTCCTTGGCCTTTCACAAGAGGCACGAGCTCGGGGAGCCGTTCCAAATAAATATCCGCGGGATACGCATCGCGGTCGTGCGTCCCAAAGCCATAGTTCACCGCCACTGCCAGCGTTCCCGCATTTCGCGCCGTCTGGACGTCGACTTCGGAATCTCCAACCAGCATCGCTTCAGCCGGCTCTGCCCCGAATTCCGCAAGTATCTTCCGCGCGCCCTGCGGATCCGGCTTCTTCGTCTCAAAACTATTTCCGCCGTATACCACTCGAAAATATTTCGCCAGCCCCAGCGCTTCCAAAATCCGCACGCTCACCCGAACAGGCTTATTTGTCAGCACGGCCATGGAAAGTCCGCGCAATTCTTGGAGCGCTTCCGCAACTCCCGGATAAGCTGTTGTCGAGTCCATCTTGTGGTCTTCGTAATAGGCGAGAAAAAACCTTAACGCGCGCTCACGGTCTTCTTCCATCGCACCGTTGCCCAGCGCCCGCGCCACCAGTTGCGGCGCGCCATGCCCGATGTACCCCGAAATTGTGTCCTCGTGCAGCTCCTCCCGCCCCATTTCCACCAGCATCGCATTGACGGACCGGATTAAGTCGCGTTTCGAATCGATTAGCGTGCCGTCCAGATCGAAAATCAGCGCGCGGGTAGATGGGAATTTTACAGTCGCCATAAACAATTAATTCTAATACGCCGCTTCCCTCCGGCAGTCACCAAACTTCCATCTTCTTCCAATCAAATTTTAATGATTCCCGTTTTTCGGTTTTCCCGCCTCTTCGCGTAAACTGAAATGCTTCGCTGGCGTTAAAAATCGTTGTTGGAGACCCGATGGCCCAGGTTTTTCCCTTTCGTGCTTTTCGCTACAATCCGGCCCGCGCCCCATTCGAACGCGTCCTCACTCAGCCCTACGACAAGATTTCCCCCGCCATGCAAGATAAATATTACGCCGCCGACTCGCATAACCTGATTAGCGTCGAAAAAGGCCGCAGCTTTCCCGGTGACACCCCCCAAAATAACGTTTACACGCGAGCCGCCGCCGCGCTCCAAGGATGGATTCACAATCACATTGTCGAGCAAGACTCCGCGCTTTCCTTCTATGCGTATACGCAGGAATTCACCGTTCCCGGCACGGGAGACCGCCGCACGCGCCGTGGTTTCATCGGCGCAGGCCAGCTCGAGGAATACACCGCCGGCATTGTCTTTCGCCACGAACACACATTATCTGGTCCCAAAGCCGACCGCCTCGAGCTTCTCCGCCACATAAAAACTCATACCGGCCAGCTCTTCATGCTGTACTCCGACCCGCAGCGCCGCATCGACAAGATTCTGTGCGAAGCGGAATCTGCCGCCGCTCCCGCCACCGAACTGCGCGACGAATATGGCGTCATCCACCGCCTTGGGATCATCTCCGATCCGCAGCGTGTTTCCGCCATCCAGCAAGCTATGGCCGATCAAAGGCTCGTCATCGCCGACGGCCATCACCGCTACGAAACTGCCCTCACCTATCGCAATGAGTGCCGTGCCCGCACGGGAAAGAACGATCCCGCGGCGCCGTTCGAACGCGTCATGATGACTTTCGTCAACACGCACAGCGAAGGCCTCACGATTTTGCCCACCCATCGTGTGGCGGCTCACATCCACGATTTTTCCTGGAGTGCGGTGCGCCGCTATCTTGAGCCCTGGTTTGCTGCCGAATCTTTTCCTTTTTCAAACGACGCGCAAAAAGCCGAAGCCCGCAAAAACTTCCTCGCCCGCCTCACTAGCTCTCGGGAGTTCCGCGCCATCGGCGTCTACCCCGCCTCCTCGCCGAACGACACTCGGCAAAAGCGCGCTTTCTATGTTCTGACTCTCCGCGAAGGCGCCAATCTCGCTCAGCTTCTTCCCAGTGTCTCACCGCTCCAGCGCGAACTCGACGTCGTCCTCTTGCACGAAGGAATTCTCGAGCCCGCTCTCGGCATTACACCGCAAGCCGTCACCGCCGAAGCCCATCTCACCTACGAGCGCGAAGCCGCCGCCGCCCTCGACACCGTCGACTCCGGCCGCGCTCAAATCTCTTTTCTCTTGAATCCTTGCGCCGTAGAGCAGGTCATGAAAATCGCCACCGCGGGCGAAGTCATGCCGCAAAAGTCCACCGACTTCTATCCCAAACTCCTCAGCGGGATCACCATGTATCGACTCAATTGCTCTTTGTAGATTCGGCTTTCTGAGATAACTAGTGCAGTTTCTCGTACTCGGCCTTTGCTTCTTTCAAGAGAGGGATTTCGGGGTCTGCTTCCTTCCACAGATCGAGGAATTGTGACAGAAGCGCCTTCGCTTCCTCCTTTCTGCCAAGTGCAACATCGACCCGCGCTAACCGCACGAACGATGTGATCCAACCCTGCTGCGCTTCGTACCCGAGCGGTGGCTGGTCATTCAGTGTTTTCAGCCACTGTGCTGCCTGCTCCTTGTCGCCGGACGCCTCATACGCTCGGGCAAGCCCGTCGAGGATATGCGGGCCGCGCTTCTGCTGGTACGCCAGTAGCAGCAATTGAATCGCATGCGCGTAGTTGCCCCGTTGGCTTTCTATTTCCGCTTCAGTGTAATTGATCGCGCTGGCTTGAGAAGCGCTGCTCATATCACCTTGCCTTTTCATCGCCTCCAGCACTGTCACGGCTTTTTCCACTTGCCCGGCGTGCGCATAGCTGGGGGCCAGCCATAAACCGCCGGCGACTTTGTCTGCAATCGTCGGGTAAATCTGCATCGCTGCGTCAAGTTGGCGAATTTGCGATCGGTTGTCACCAAGCCCTTCGTAAACAACGCCTAGAAGGCAATGTCCCCGCATGATGCTGAGAGTGGAATGGTTCGACTCGGCTAAGAGCAGTGCCTGCTCGAAACCCGCTTTCGCGCTCCTGTAATGTCCGTGATACAGGTCGAGGTAGGCCAGGGACCGCACCGCCAGGCGGCCTGCATCTGGGTGCGCTTTAGCTGCTGTCAAAAGTTCCCGCGCCTTGGCCTCTTGACCCGCTCGCACCAGGACCATAGCGTATTCGCTGGCAATATTCCCACCCTTTCCCCAGGAAGGTTCCACTTGAAAAGCCTGCTCATAATAGCGGAGCGCCTCGGTGACATTCCCCTGCGCGGCTTGGCAAGTGGCGATGTCGACCATGGAACCTGCCGATTTAGGGTCCACGCGCAACACTTCTTTGTACTGGTCGATAGCTTCGGGGCACCGGTCGTTGTCGCGGAGAAGATGCGCCAGCGAAAATCGTACGCTGCCGTCGCCGGGATATTCCTGCAAATATTCTTGTAGCAACTGCAAAGCTTCCGCAAAGTGGTTCTGACTATTTGCGAACATCGCGCTCACAAACAGGCGCTCCCGATCCGTAGTTCGGTCGACGAGTTGCAGCGCCCGCTCGTAGTGCTTCTTTCCTTCCACCGGGTCATTGAAGATGTAGCTGTACAGCGCGTTGCCGACGGCAACGTGTGCCATCGCAAAGTCCGGGTCCGCTTGCAGTGCGGACTTCCACCTCTGCATCGCTTGCTGGTAATCGCCTTCGTGCCACAAGCCCTGGCCATCCACATACATTTTGAGCGCTGAGAGCGATGGCGTTGTGACCTGCGGAAGGGGACGATCTTTTTTCTGTGTCGCAAACCGCGATTCACCCAATCCGTGGCGGACTTGGATGGCCAGCCTGCCCAGCGCCGGCAATATTTCGTTCTGACCATTGGCCATTTCGATATGCGACCACGCCGAAAGCCCGGTCTGCGGATTGATCAGCCGGGCCGACAAGGCGTACTGCTGGCCGGCGCGCGAAATCGCAGGAACCAGCAAGGCGTGTATTGCTTCTCGGATGCAAATCTGGCGGCCTGTAGCTTCATCAATTTTGTCGCCTGGTTTTTTGCCCATGCGTCTCAAGCTATCCGCGAGCCGCGAAGGCGGAACGATGTTTACGTGCGCTGATTGTTCGACGCTCACGCTGAGCGCCGTCAGCAACGAACGGTCGAACAGTGGATCCCCCGTTTGATTGTCGAAATCGGAAATGATCAAAAAATCGCGCGGCGAGAAAGAGAGTACCGGACGCGCGCCGAACAGCCACCACAGCACAATGGCGACCGCAGCCACCCCGAGACCCGAAGAGATTGCCGCAAGGGGACGACTGCGCACCGAAGTTACAATCCGTTGCCACAGCGGCGGCTTAGCGGCCTTGGCCGGATATCCCTCCGATGGATGGGCACAGCGATCCAGGTCCACTGCCAATTCCCGTGCGGATTGGAAACGGCGGCCAGGATCCTTCTCCAGGGACTTCAGTATGATTCGTTCCAGCTCCGGCGAGAGCTGTGGCTTGACCGCGCGAGGTGCTGCCACCGGCTCACGCAAAATCGAAGCGAATAGGCGCGGCGCAGTTTCCTCGCAGAAGGGGAGTTGCTGCGTGGCCATCTCATAGAGGACCACGCCCATTCCATAGATGTCTGTACGCGCGTCGATATGTTCCCCGCTCACTTGTTCGGGCGCCATATACGGCAGTGTGCCCATCAGGTGGGCATCGTCCACGCTTTGCGTCAACGTTTCCGCTCGGAGCTCTCCCCCAGCTGGATCGAACAATTTCGCCAGCCCGAAGTCCAAAATCTTCAGCCGGCTGTCTTCGGTCACCCGCAAATTGCCCGGCTTCAAGTCGCGGTGGACCACGCCCTGTTCGTGAGCTGCCAACAAGCCTTCGGCAAGTTGTGTCGCCAGATGGATGACTTCCTTTTCGGTGAGCGGTTTACTGGCCATCTTTTCGCGCAGGCTGCTGCCTCGGATGTACTCCATAACCAGGAAGTCCACGCCTTGCTGCGTATCAAAGTCATGAATTGTCGCGATGTTGGGATGGTTCAGTTTGGAAAGTGCGAGTGCTTCTTTGCGGAATCGTTTACGGGAGGTCTCATCCGTCAGGGTGCCTGGAGCCAGGACCTTGATCGCCACTTCGCGTTCGAGATGTTCATCGTGGGCCCGATAGACTTCCCCCATCCCGCCAGCGCCGATCTTCTCGAGGATCCGGTAATGCCCCAGCGTCTGGCCGGCCAGTGTTTCGCGGGCTGTTCTTTCGGCAGGCATGGGGAAGTACCTCGCCTCCCTCCCCGTTACCGCGTATCGTAAAATCTGCCTACGGCGAAGTCAATTCATCCAGCGCCGTCTGCCTGGCCATTCTACGGTAAGTCCTAAGCTAACCCGCCTCACGCTTCCAGGTACCACGGCACGTTGATCACGATAATTCTCTGGTTGCCCTTCAACAGCAGCAAAGCCTTCAGCACCGAAGCCCGTTTGTTGTGAAGTAAGTGGTGGTACCACCTTCGTTGTACCAACTCCGGAATCAGCACCGCGATTTGCTGGTTCGGATACTTCCGCTCCGCCTCCAGCACGTAATCCACAATCGGCGCCAAAATCAGCCGGTACGGCGACTCCAGCACCATCAATCGTGGCGTGGCCAATCCCACCTCTTCCGTGGGCCGTTCCACGTAACGGCACCACTCGTCCCGGAAAATCAGCGAACCTTGTCCGCAATCTACGTGCACCGCATGGATGTGCGGCGAAATCTTCAGCGCAAACCGCAGCGCCTTCTTCACGATGTGATTCCAGTTTTGCACCGGCAGGATAATCAGCGGCGGCGAAATGTCGTTCAACTCCAGCGGCGTCGCGCTGAACGTCTCCAGCGCCACCGCGTGGTAGTGCCGCCGCACAAAAATCATCGCCACAAGCATCAGCGGAATCACCAACACGGTAATCCAAGCTCCTTGCACAAACTTGGCCACCAGCACCACCGCCGTCGTGATTCCCGTCGCCACCGCTCCTAGGCCGTTCACGATGATGCTGTGCGTCGCGCCGGGTCCGCCCACTCTTCTCCAGTGCCCCACCATTCCGGCCTGCGACAACGTAAACGCCAGAAACGCTCCAATCGCAAACAGCGGAATCAGCCGGTCCGTCACTCCGCCAAAAATAATCAGCAGCACTCCGGCCATCACGGCCAAAACCCAAATCCCCTGCGAATACACCAGTCTTCTTCCGCGCGTCGCAAACGAATGCGGCAAGTAGTTGTTCTGCGCGATGGCGCGGCATAACCGCGGAAAATCCGCGAACGCCGTGTTCGCCGACAGTGCCAGCACCAGCAGGATCGATCCAATCGAAACGTAATAAAACATGCCCCTCCCAGTCACTGCCGCCAGCAGCATCGAAAGCACGCTCTCATATCCTGGCAAACCCGGGTCCGTCGCTTGAATCCCGTACACGCGGACCAGCCACGCAATTCCCGCCAGCAGCAAAATCAAGAGCGCGATGATGATCGTCAGCGTCCGCCGCGCCGTCTTCACCACCGGCTCGCGAAACGCCTTCACGCCGTTGCTCACCGCTTCGACGCCTGTCATCGCCGTACACCCGCTCGCGAACGCTTGCAGGATTAGCCACGGGCTTAGCGCGGCCGCAGCCGTCACGCCCCTTCGCAGCGGCTCGAGCGGCACAGGATGTCCTCCAGCGGCAATCGTCTTCGCCGCGCCGATCAAAATCGCCGCCACCAGGCTCCCCACAAACAGGTACGTGGGCACCATGAAAATCAGCCCGGTGTCCCGCGACCCGCGCAGGTTCACGAGTGTGATGATCACCAAAATTCCCAAGCACAGCGCCAAGGTATGCGGCTCGAGACCCGGCACCGCCGAAACCAGCGCGCCCACTCCCGCGGAAATTCCCACCGCCACCACCAAAACGTAATCAATCATTAGCGCCGCTGCCGCCAGCAGCCCCGCGAACACTCCCAGGTTGTGCCGCGCGACGGTGTATGACCCTCCGCCTCCGGGATACGCCGCAATCGTTTGCCGGTAGGAAAAATAAACGATGGTCAGCAGCACGATAATGCTCGCGCTGATCGGCACCATGTACGCCACGCCCGCTGCGCCCAGCGGAATCAGCAGCGTCAGCGCCGCTTCCGGCCCGTACGCCGCAGAGCTCAGCGCGTCCAGTCCGAAAATCGGAATCCCCGCCGCCGCGCCCACGCACTCCGCGCGCGCTTCATCCGACGCAAGCGGCCTGCCCAGCAACAAATCCAGTAGCGCCATCTCTCTTCGTCCCCTCAGCTGCTCACTTCAACCACATCGCGACAGGTCCGCCCCTTTTTCTCGTATTGGGCCACTGAGTCTACCCCAGGTTCCCTCTTTTTGCCGCCCGCACTCGATTGTCCGGGCTTGCTGCCGCCCCTTCCTCATCCTCGTGTAGGGGCACGATATATCGTGCCCGGTTCTTCCGACCACAGGCGCTCGCTTTCACATGTTTTTGGGGGAGATGACTGCGGTGGATTGAAAAACCTGCTCTCTACTCAATCAAAGAGTTCACGATCCCGACGCTGCCAACATGCTCTCAGTGCTTTTCGCTTTCGTCTTCGTCAAATAGCGGAAAAACCTTGCGTGCCCTCGCGCTCGCCAGTACGCGGACGTGTAATCCTGCACCTGCGCTCCCGTGCTCACCGAGCTAAAAAATGTATGCTCTCGGGGATCGATCACGATGCCCACATGCCCGCGCCACACGATCAAGTCGCCGGGATGCGGAAATCGCACGCGGAGGAAATGCCGCGTTCCGCGATAAAGCGCCATCGAACTGGCGTAGGAATACGGGTATCCCGCTTGCTCGTATAAATCGTGCACCAGGTGGGAACAATCCGGAGCGAGCCCTTCTTCGTCGTTCCCCCACGCGATTCTCTGGGCAATCGCGCGCCCTTCTTTCAGGCTCAGCAGGCGCATTCCTGGTGGTATCGCCGGCGCCCGCGTCGCTTGCTTTTGCTGACTCGTGGTTTGCTGTGGTGTGGTCTGTTGCCCGGACGCTTGCGCCTGCCGCCCATTCGCGTCCGCCTGTTGCGCGGGCATCTTCGTTGCTAGTCCGAGCGAAACTGCCATACAAGAGAACAAGGCCAAAAGGCTTTGGCTTGCGAAAAAGAATCGCTTGCGCATACTTCAATCTTCGCAAGCCGTTTTTCATCGCACGCCAGTACCTGCCCCCTAGCCGTCACCGTCCCTCCGTACAGGCTTGCTGACAAGTGGTCTTCCATGCGGGCTCGCATTGCGCAGCTTCGTTGACCCGTTTCTATCGACAACATAAGATACGCGCAGCCCAGGTCCTTCATGCTCGGCGAAACCATCTCGCACTATCGCGTTCTCCGCAAGCTCGGCGCCGGCGGCATGGGCGAAGTCTACGAAGCCGAAGACCTCAGCCTCGGCCGCCACGTCGCGCTCAAATTCCTTCCCGAAGCTTTCGCCAATGACCGCCAGGCTCTCGAACGGTTCCAGCGCGAAGCCCGCTCCGCCTCCTCTCTCGACCATCCGAACATCTGCACCATCTATGAAATCGGCGAGCACGATCACCGCACCTTCATCGCCATGCAATTCCTCGAAGGCCAGACCCTTCGCGAGCGCATTGCCGGCCGGCCTTTCGAGCTCGACTTCCTCCTCGACGCCGCCATTCAAATCGCCGACGCTCTTGACGCGGCCCATTCCAAGGGCATCGTCCATCGCGACATCAAGCCGGCCAACATCTTCATCACTACTCGTGGACACGCCAAACTCCTGGATTTCGGCCTCGCTAAGAATACGGGCGCGGCACTGCAAAGAGGTTCCTCACCGTCCGCCGCTGCCGCCACCCTCACGCAAGACCTTCTCACGACTCCTGGCTCCACGCTTGGCACTGTTGCGTACATGTCTCCCGAGCAAGCCCTCGGCAAGGAACTCGACGCGCGCACCGACCTCTTCTCTTTCGGCGCCGTTCTCTACGAAATGTCTACAGGCCTTTTGCCCTTCACTGGCGATACGTCCGCTGCCGTTTTTGACTCCATCCTGCACAAGCAGCCACCGCCCGCCGCTCGCCTGAATCCCGCTCTTCCCGACGAACTCGATAGCATCATCCGCAAAGCTCTTGAAAAGGATCGCGATGTCCGCTATCAAAGCGCCGCGGAATTGCGCGCCGACCTCAAACGCCTCAAGCGCGACACCGATTCGGGCAAGACGCTTCTCGAACAATCTTCGGTGTCTGGGCTTTCCCGAGCTCCGGCCTTGCCAAAAAAGCTGACGCGTTCCAGCACCGACAGAAAGATTGGCGGCGTCTGCGGAGGTCTTGCCGCTCATTTTGAGGTGGATCCCACATTGGTTCGCGTGCTGTTTTTGCTGACGGGCCTGTTTGGCGGCGTGGGATTTATCGCCTACCTGATTCTTTGGATTGCGCTGCCGGCGGCCACGGCCAAGGTGAGCCAAGTGTCAGGCGCGTCCGTTGCGACTGTGACGCCGAAGCGGAATTGGGTGTTGCCCGTAGCGATCCTCGTTGCTGTAGCTCTCCCCACCGCTCTTTTCTACTGGCTGCGCACTCCGCTTCCTCCGCCCCGTGTCTTGGGCTCCAAACAGCTCACTCACGACGGCCTTCAGAAACTCGGACTCCTGACCGACGGCACTCGCATTTACTTCCTAGAGAGCTCGGGAAACAGCGCCCATAACGCCCAAGTATCCGTCGCTGGCGGAGAAGCTCTCCCCCTGAAATTCTCCGCCGGTATCTTCGACATTTCTTCGGATGGATCAGAATTGCTCGGTGACCAGGGAGGTCCCACGCCCGGCCCTATCGTGGCTATACCTCTCCCCGCAGGCACCCCTCGCCGCCTTGGCGATTTGGTTGGCCGTAAACCAAGATGGGCCCCGGATGGTCACTTGGTCTTTGCCCTTGGAAACGATATCTACGTTGCCGCCCACGACGGCTCTTCGCCGAAGAAGATTGCTTCCGCCCCTTCCCCTCCGCACGGTTTCCGGTTTTCGCTAGACGGCACACGCCTCCGTTTCACCGCCTCCGACCCGACGAGTAGCTTTCTCTCTACGCTCATGGAAATGCAGGCTGACGGAACCGGCCTTCACCCTTTGCTCCCCGGCTGGAGCAATCCTCCACGGGAGTGCTGTGGCAGTTGGACTCCCGATGGCAGCTACTACGTCTTCCTGAGCACCCAGAACCTTGCCAGCAACGTTTGGATCCTTCCCGAAAAATCTGGATTCTGGCACAAGGCCTCGCACGATCCAGTTCAACTCACTACCGGCCCCTTGCAGTTTACCGACGTGATTCCCAGCAGGGATGGCAAGAAAATTTTCGTGATCGGCGTCGATCCGCGCGGCGAATTGGTTCGTTACGACACGAAGTCGTCCAATTTTGTGCCCTTTCTTGGCGGCATCTCTGCCGGCGATGTTGATTTTTCTCGCGACGGCAAGTGGGTCGCTTACGTGACTTATCCCGAGGGAACTCTTTGGCGCAGCAAACTCGATGGCAGCGAACGCCTGCAACTCACTTCTCTTCCCATGTCGGCTGCCCTGACCCACTGGTCTCCCGACGGCCAGCAGATTGCCTTCGCGGCCACCTCTCCTGGCAAGCTGTGGAAGGTGTTCCTCGTCTCTCGCGACGGAGGCACGCCCCAGCCCATCACCTCCGTGGATCAATGGGAAGTCGACCCCAGCTGGTCCTCGGACGGCACACGCTTGGTTTTCGGAGTCGACAGCAACGTGCAGGACAAAGCCCGTATTCAGTTGCTGGACCTCAAGACCCACGAGTTTTCAGATCTGCCCGGATCGAATAGCCTCCAAGGGCCTCGCTGGTCCCCCAACGGCCGTTTCATTGCTGCTATTTCCTTCGACGGTTCCAAACTGTTGCTCTTCGACATGCAATCGCAGCAGTGGCGTCAGTTGACCACCACCAAGGGACAAGTCGGCTATTTGTCCTGGTCCTCGGATAGTTCTTCCATCTATTTCGATACTTTGGGACTCTCTGATCCCGGTTTCTACAAACTTCGTGTAAGCGACGCCAAACTCGAGCGTATCGTCGACTTGAAACAAATCCGCACGTATACCGCACAGTTTGGCCCCGGTTCTTGGACCGGCCTCGCTCCCGGCGAAGTCCCTCTCTTCGTCCGCGACCTCAGTTCCCAGGAAATCTACGCCCTAGACTTACAGCTACCTTAGTCCCTCGACTTTACTTCGCTACTTCCCTGCTTCTCCTCAATATGCCCACCTTAGCAGCACCCCGCCGGTGGTGTACCCTGCTCCGACCGCTACGATCATCACCAGATCGCCTTTGCGCAAACGGCCCTGCTGCAGGGCGTCGCGCAGTCCCAGCGGGATCGTCCCTGCCGTGGTGTTCCCGTACTTGTCGATGTTCACCATCACTTTCGAGTCGTCTACTCCCAGCCGCTCCTGCGTCGCGCGAATAATCCGCAAATTCGCCTGGTGCGGCACCAGCAGCGCCAAATCTTCTTTCTTGAATCCGTTGCGGACTAATAACTCCTCAGAAAGATCCGCCATCCGCCGCACTGCGTACTTGAACACCTGCGAGCCTTCCTGATGCACATAATGCATGCGCTTCTCGACGGTTTCCTTCGACGAAGGGTTCAGCGACCCGCCCCCGGGCATATACAAAAATTCTCCGCCCGACCCGTCCACGTCGTGTTCGAAATCGATGATGCCCTCGTTCGGCCCTGCAGGTTCGAGCAGCACCGCTCCGGCGCCATCGCCGAACAGCACGCATGTCGCGCGGTCCTGGTAATCCAGAATCGACGTCATTTTGTCGCTGCCGATCACCATTACTTTTTTGTGTGTTCCCGCGCCGACGAATTGCGCGCCGACCGTCAGCGCGTAGGCAAATCCCGAACACGCCGCCGACAAATCGAAGCCCCACGCTTTTTTCGCGCCAATGCGGCATTGCACCAGGCACGCCGTCGCCGGAAAGAACATATCTGGCGTCACGCTCGCGACGATAATTAAGTCAATGTCCGCGGGATCCGTTTTCGTGTGCGCCAGGAGTTCCTTTGCGGCTTCGGTGGCCAGGTGCGAACTGGCCATACCTTTTTCCGCCACGTGCCGCTCGCGGATTCCGGTGCGCGTGCGGATCCATTCGTCATTGGTGTTGACGATTCTCTCCAAATCCGCGTTGCTCATCACCCGCGGCGGAACATACCCGCTCACACCAGTGATTTTTGCGGCGATGCGGTGGGCCATAGCTCTCCTTGCGCTTTTCCCCCTGGAAACAAAGAACCTGAATTTTATGCGATTGCCGCGCGCGGTTACAAGGAAATGCGCTCTCTAAAATCGCAACAGGTAACTTACTTTCACGAAGATCAACCGGCTGGTCATGTTGCTCGCCCCTCCTTGGGCCGTCACGAACGGCGTGCCGGGCGGGAGAACCTGATGCAGCAGCAGATCGTTGAATCCGTTGTTGTAGCCGAGATAGATGGCCGTGCCGGGATGGAGCAAATAGGTCAACAAAATGTCGGTAGTGAACTGTTTCGCCGGCGCGATCGGCCCGCCGTCGTAACTGCCCAGATTCGTTTGCAGGTCAAGCAGGTTCGGATTGGCGAGCGTCGCGTTGTAATCCACGATCAAACGCAAAGACAATTCTTTCGTGAACTGGTAATTCAGCTTCGTGCGGTTCAGGTAGTTGTTGAAAATGCTTTGTCCCGCGGAAAACGGCGGCGTATTCCAACCCGGGCGCGTTCCCAGCCGGTAATAAATCCACGACTCGTCCAGCCGGAATCGCGACGACGGCAGCACCGTAAATCCCAGCATTACTCGCTGGGAATTTCCCAGAAACGGCAAAAGCCCCGGCGCAGGGAAATAATTCTCACCGATGCCCTGAGCGTAGCGTGCGGAAAAGGAAATCCATTTGTACGGCTGCGTGGACGCAGTGATGGCACTGCTGTGCTTGCGAAAATCGATGTTGTCAAAAAGCTCGTACGCTTCCCCGCGGCTGACGGTGAAAGTGGTCTGCTTGGTCAGGTCAACTTCAAACCCTAGCACGGCCGCCCAGTCTTGCATAATGCCGGCATGATTCCAGTCTACGGTCTCGAGCGCGCTCGGGCCAAAAGCGATGACCTTGCGTTTTTCTGGCCTCCAAAAATAAGCGCCGGAAGCGGTGTGCTGGCGGATGTCAATGCGGTTGACGAATCCCAGTTCAGTGCAGAAATTCGGCGAGAAATCGTTGTAATTCGAGTTGAACGCAAAGTGCCGTCCCGTGTACGAAGCATTGAGCCAAAGCGCATTGCCCTGCTGCGAGCCAATTCCAGACGCACTCTGTGGAACCCACAAGCACGGAAACTCAAAGTTTGCGGTATCCTGCCGCGTCCACGTGTGGATCGCCTGCGCGTCCACTACCCAGTTCTTCGAAAACTTCAGTCGCGCATCGAGCGACGCGACGCGATTGCTGGTGTCAGCAAAGTCGCGGCTCGAGGCGAACACGCCGACGTGCGACTGCTTCCAGAATTCGCGCATCACGCGCACCACGCCGTTCACCGCTCGAGTGTTGTACGGCCCGCTGGTGAACCCCAGCCCGGGCTGCCGGTCGTCAATCACTAGCATGCCTAATGTCCAGTTGCCGACTTTTCCGGTCATGCGCGCGCCGAATTGAGGATCGGCGATCTGCCGCGAAAAGAATAAATCCACGGGCGTCATGAAAAATCCCGCGTTCTCGATAAAAAACGGGCGTTTCTCTGGAAAGAAAACCGCGAAGCGCTGGTTGACCGTCACTTGTGGGTCGTCAGTTTCCACCTGACTGAAGTCCGGATTCAACGTCACGTCGAACGTCAGTGCGTCCTTCGCCACAAATTTTGCGTCCAGGCCCGCGCGATGTTCGAATTGATCGAGATAGGCGGGCGGCGTGGCTGCGCTAGGCGGATTCGGCTGATTCAGATAATGGTCGTTCGCCAGCAAACCGTAGGGAATCAGTTGAATGTTCCGGCCGGGAGACACGCCCTCGAGTCCGCCCATCGGCGCGAACTGCTGCGTCAGCCCCTCGACGCGCTGCGTGAGATACGGCCAGTAGTCGTATTCGCTTTTGCGCAGAATCACGCGGTAGAGCGCGACGCCCCAGGTCTGCTGATCGTCGTGCGAAAAACGCATGCTCTTGAACGGAATCGAGAAAAACACGATGTAGCCGCCAGGCGTGACTCGCCCGCTGCTGTCCCACAGCGTATCGAAACTGTAGTCGTAACCCTGCCCCTCGGTGTAAATCGCGTCGGTCTGCACACCCAGCGGATTCGAATAGAAATAGTAAGCGCGGTGAAAATCGCGAAAGGTGTCGAGCAGCACGCCCACGCCGTCGTCCTGGTCCGATTCTTCGCGCTTGGCCATGTGCGCGCGCACTTGTCCTGGCTCATCGTGACAGACCATCGCGACGTAAAGATTTTTGTCGTCGTAGGAAAGATACGCCGTGGTTGGCTCGGTCGCGGGCGTGCCGTCGCCGGGAATGTACTGGCGGAAATCGCTGACCGTCAGTTCCGCTTCGCGCGGCTTGTTTTCGAGGAAGTCTTCGAGTTTGGGCGCGCGATGCACACGCGGAATTTTCGAGAGCGGAATCTTCGCGCCTTCGGGCGGAGGGGGAGGATTCTGCGCGGAGAGCTGCGCCCCCGCAAGCAGCAGGTAGACGAACCCGAGCACGGGGATTCGGGTGAGAGGGCCCATTATTAGGATGCTCTTATATAACCACGGGCGGAGGCGGAGGCAAAGAATAAGTAGTACTGGTGCCGTGGACAACACTCCCCGTCGCAGGGAGGAAAAATCGCCCCGAAACTTCGTGATCCGGCTCGGCGGATCCGCTTATGCACTCGGAGGAAGGATCTCGTACCGCCAGGTGAGCTCCGCGGTTTTTCTTAGCATGGCCGAGACGGAGCAATATTTTTCCTCGCTCAGTTGAATGGCGTGCCTCACGGCAGCGTCATCGAGGCGTCCGCAGAGGCGGTACAAAACCTCCAGCTTGGTCCAAACTTTGGGCGGTTCCTTGGCGCGTTCGCCGGAACACAGGACTTCGAGCGATTCCAGTTTCTGTCTTTTCTTTTCCAGAATGCTCACCACATCCGAAGCGGTGCACCCGGCGAGCGCAAGCAACAGCAACTCCATTGGAGTCGCGCCCTTGTTGGACTCGCCGTCGCAGTCGAGCGGAATCATGTGCCCGGACGGGCTGGTGGCCACAAATTTTTGTTCGCCAATCCACTTGACGGAACCCGTCTGCATTTAGTCTCTCCGAGCCACGTTCGATTTGACGCCGGCGGAATGCTTCACCGTGCATCCAGTTCCACGTCCTTGATGGGCAAGTCCCAGTGTGCGTCCAGAATCTCGAAGCGCCGCTGCTCTTCTTTTTTGTACGTGTCCTGGTCCGGATAAAGCTGCTTGATGATCCCGGAGCTGTCGAAATTATCGTTGGCGACGGCTGCGCTCTTGAACACGATGGTCACGCGATAATCCCAGCGGCTGTCCTCCGTCATGTGATACCGCGGCGTCACCATGGTCACTTTCAGCATGCGGCCGAGTTCCATCTCCTTTTTTAAAACGGGATAGTGATTCTTCTTGAAGAGCGCTAGAAACTCGTCGCCGTGGCCCCATTTGGCTTTGTAGTAGTACTCGATCGCGTAGGGCTGATCGCTCGAGCCTGTCGCCATCGCGCTCTGTTTCGCCCGCGCCCCGATCGTCGCGGCGGAGAGAACTGCGGCCGCAACGATTCCCATACCCACAAGCCACCGCGCGCTTTGTTTCATTTGCAATTTCATCGGTTGTCCTCCCCATGTAGTAATCGAACCCAATTCTTTTTCTTTGTAGGGGCGCAGCACTGCTGCGCCCGTCTTGGCTGTCTACGACGCGGGTGCCGCGGTGGCCGTAGACCCATCCGCATTCACGATCCAGCCATCACGAAGCTGGATAATGCGATGGCCATACGCCGCGTTTTTGTCCGAGTGCGTGACCTGAATAATCGTCGTTCCGGCTTCGTTCAGCCTCTTGAAGAGCTCCATGATCTCTTCTCCTTGCGCGGAGTGAAGATTGCCGGTGGGCTCGTCGGCAAGAATCAGTTTGGGATTCTGAATCACAGCGCGAGCCACGCCGACGAGCTGTTGCTGCCCGCCCGAGAGCTGATTGGGAAAAAGATCCTTCTTTCCGACGATATTGAAGCGGTCCAGGGCGTCGCACACGATGCTGGCGCGTTCTTTGCTCGGAATGTTCTTGTAGGAAAGCGGAATTTCCAGGTTTTCGTAGACGGTCAGCGAGTCGATCAGGTGGTAGCTCTGAAAAACGAACCCGATGTTGTACTTGTGAAGCTCGTTTCGCTGCTTCACGCTCATGCGGTGCACTGGCTGCTCGTGGAAGTAGTACTCGCCGGACCAGGTTCCGTCCAACATGCCCAGGATGCCGAGAAGCGTGGATTTGCCCGACCCCGAGGGGCCCATGATGGTGACAAAGTCGCCGGGCCGAATCTCCAGGTTGATGCGGCGCAGCACGAAGAACTTTTGGCCTGCGGCGTCAAAGAATTTTTCCAGGTTCTTGACTTGGATGAGTGGCGGCAATGGCGCTCCTTTGGGCAGTAGAGATTGTAACCGGGAGGGGAGAAAAGTAGCGAGCGTCCGTCTCGTGTAGTGGCGGGTCTTCAGACCCGTGCCTTTCTTTCGGTCGTGGTCGTGGGTCCGCGGACCGGACCTTTCGGCGATTCAGGTTTGCCACCCGCCTGCGAACAAAAAGGAAAACTGACGTGCCGTCAATCTATCGGCAGGTCGGACTTTGCCTCTCCTTTTTTGGATGTGCTGGCCAGTACTGGAACCGACTTTACCGGTAACCCC